>Ga0172370_10000561_pt1 | contig 57931 bp, 47 predicted proteins | sample LakKiv5m_FD_114538 | JGI IMG/M metagenome (GOLD analysis project Ga0172370, IMG submission 114538) | Freshwater microbial communities from Kabuno Bay, South-Kivu, Congo - kab_022012_11.5m | ecosystem: Environmental > Aquatic > Freshwater > Lake | place: Democratic Republic of the Congo... | reverse complement strand
TATACTCATGTGGATTGTACCTCCCTTTGGCGAATTCGGTTTAGCGATTTACTATGCATTGACCTTCATTCTATTCGATACGATTTTTACCATGGTTCATGTTGGCTATAACGCATTAACACCAGAGATGACACCTGATTATGATGAGCGAAGTTCATTAAATGGTTTTCGAATGGTGTTTTCGATATCTGGAACACTTGGGGCAATTATCTTGGCGACCGTTTTAGGTTGGTATATCACCGATAAACGTTTTCTTTTCGGGTTAATAGGTTTAATTTTAGGATTAATCTCAATCATTCCACCGATCATTGTGTTTTCTGTAACCAAAGAAAAAGCCGCTAGCGAACTTCCTAAACCATTGCCAATGAAACAGGCGATCAAAGAAACCCTTGAGAATTATCCTTTTCGTCTTGTGATGGGTCTTTACTTATTGAGTTGGACTACAGCTAGTATTTTAGCGGCTGTTTTGGTCTATTTTGCAACATACTATTTACGAGTGCCTGATCAAGCGAATTATTTTGTTTTGATTGCACAGGGTTCAGCGATCATATTTATCCCCGTAGTTGTTTGGTTTGCCCGAAAATTTGATAAGAGAAAAGCTTTTATCTGGGGGAGCATCACCTGGATTTTTGTGCTTTTAGGTATATTTAACGTCGGTTCAGAACAGGTCTCACTAGCATTTCTATTGGCGTTCCTCTCTGGAGCCGGGATTGCTACTGCGTATGTAATTCCTTGGTCAATGGTACCGGATATTATTGAATTTGATGAAGTGAAAACAGGACAACGTCGAGAAGGTTCTTTTTATGCTTTTGCATCTTTTTTTCAGAAATTAGCAACTGGTATTTCAATTTGGGGTATGGGGCAAGCATTAGCATGGGCGAAGTATATTACCCCAACCGCGAGCGATCCTTTCCCAGTCCAACCACAACAAGCGATTCAAGCGATACGTTATTTTGCAGGTCCTATTCCAGCGATCCTTTTAGTGATTGCGATTATTTTCGCTTGGTTCTATCCCATTTCCCGTCAAGAACATATGGCGCTGAGAGAAAAGTTAAAAAATCATGCTAAGTAATTTTTGGGTTAGTTAGAGAAGGAAAATCATCCATCAGGAGGTATCTGCAATGACCAGATCAGACACGATGGCTGTTCATGCTGGCGAAGAAGTTGATGTGGAAACAGGGGCGTTGCGTCTACCATTACATATGTCGACTTCTTTTAAGTTACCTCCTTTTGGAATCAAGTTGTTTAGTGCATTACAAATGGATTCAAGGGATTCACCATATGCATATACGCGTTGGGGTAATCCAACGTTGAAAGCGCTTGAAAATAAGTTGGTTGCGCTCGAAACCGTGGATATTCAATCTGATTCCATGAAGTATGATTCTGTTGTGACTGCATCAGGGATGGCAGCCATATCAGCCTTCATATTGACTTATTTGAGTGCAGGAGACCATCTGATAGCCAATGATGTTTGTTATGCCGGATCAGTTGAACTTTTTGGGATACATTTACCTCGTTTAGGAATCGAAGTTAGTTTGGTAGATACAAGTGATCTAGATAAAGTGAAATCTGAAATTAAGCCAAATACGCGTGTGATCTTTATCGAAACACCTTCGAACCCGATCTTGCGAATAGCTGATATATCCAAATTGTCTCAACTTGCACATCAATCGGGTGCGATCCTTGCCGTTGATTCAACTTGGGCAGGACCGATATTGCAGCAGCCACTTGCGCTTGGGGCTGATTATGTTATTCATTCCCTTACGAAATTCATCAATGGTCATGGGGACTCTCTTGGAGGAGCGATCATTGGATTAGAAGAGGGAATTCACCGAATACGAAAAGAAATGTTGATCCACCTTGGTGGTGTGATGAGTCCATTTAACGCTTGGTTGATCTTGAGAAGTATTACAACTTTACCTCTGAGAATGAAAAAACATTCTCAGAGTTCTTTGCAGGTGGCTGAATATTTAGAAGAAAATCCCAAAGTAAAGCATGTCATCTATCCTGGTTTGCAAAGTCACCCACAATTTGAATTAGCATCAAGGCAAATGTCTGCTTCGGGTGGTATGATTGCGTTTCAGCTAAAAAATGGTTTAGGTGCAGCGATAAATTTAGCTGAAAAAGTGAAAATATTCTCTTATGCTACTTCCCTTGGGCATGCTCATAGCCTGCTCTTCTACTATCCAACGGATCTCTATATTGATGCTGCTGCATATTTAACTGTTGCACAAAAAAGAAATATTCGTAATTGGGTGGGTGAGGGTATCATGCGAGCCAGTATTGGCTTAGAGGATCCAAAAGACTTAATTGAAGATTTGGATCAAGCATTACGAGCTAGTACGTTCAAGGGAACCATAGGTCCGTTATTGTACCGAATATTAAAGAGATAAGTTGTATTGATATTGGTGTATATACACATTGGGAATAATGCATTATTTATTATATGAACAGGAGCATTAATGATGAAGTTATTTGGTCGTTCAAAGGTCAGTGAATTTTTAGGTGATTTTATTGTTTATCGAAGCTTAGTTCCTATCGATCCACGTTTACCAACTCTAGATGAAATTCGTAATAAAGTAGATCTACCAGAAAGGGTAATCCCGCGTAAAAGCGATTTAGATTATGCTAAAGTTATAGTAAATTTATTAAAAATAGCTCGAGAGATTGATCAAAAGAATAAACCGATTAATCGTTTAGTGTTTGTTGGGGATACACGATTGAATGATAGTACAGCCTTTAATAATTTATGTCAGGCTGGGGGATGGTCTGGCATGGCATTTATTGCTTCTGAAAACCGAGAATCATATGAAAATAATATTCTTTCATCATCTGCTGACAGAACGGTCTTCCATACAAATAGATGGGCAGCGCTTACGGATTTTGATCGATATTTACGCGAAAAAGACTTCCCAATTGATGAATCTACTGTGGTTATCGTTGATTTGGATAAAACTGCAGTTGGGGCGCGAGGTCGTAATGCCCATGTGATTGATTACGCACGCGTTCAAGCGGTGGAACGTACAGTCTCTGATTTATTAGGAGAGAACTACGATCCGGTTGAATTTCGTGATGCTTATGATTTAATTAATCAACAAGAATATCATCCTTTCACCAAAGATAATCAAGATTACCTAGCATACATCTGCTTGATCTTGGGTGGTGGCTTGATCAAATTGTCCTCTCTCATTGATAAGATTCATTCAGGACAGATGGTATCCTTTGATCAATTTATTACTTATGTAAATGAACATCGTAATGAATTGTCTTCAGGTTTGAGAAACATTCATGATGATATATATGTAGCTGTCCAATCCGGAGATCCCACTCCATTCAAATCTTTTCGTCGAAACGAGTATTTAATCACGGTAGATTTGATGGGAAAGATGAGCGATGATCAGCCAGTTGAAGAAATTCTAGAAAAAGAAATCGTCATCACAAATGAAGTCAAAGAGAGTGTCCTAAATTGGCGCGATAAGGGCGCTTTGATATTTGGTCTTTCTGATAAACCGGATGAAGCATCCATCCCTACGCAAACTCAGTCAGCTCAAGGCTTCCAACCTATACATCGTACTGAGACACACTTGATTGGTAGTGGATCGATAAATTACACATAGAATTTCCAGAATCAAACATCATCACTGTTTACAGTAGTTGAGCTGATGATTGTATCTTTGGCTAAAGGTTCTTCTGGAACTAACAGCCACATTACAAGATAAACAATTAAACCTGGACCGCCAAATAAGGCTGCTGCGATAAAAAGGATTCGAATAATTGTTGAGTCGATCTTTAAGTATTCACCTAATCCTCCACAGACTCCAGCAATCATACGCTCACTTTTTGAGCGATAAAGTCGTTTTATATTATCGGTCATTGTTTTCTCCTTTATAGATGTACTAAAATGATTTACGATTTGATCAAATAAAAGTTGCATTTAAGTCTTAAAAGTATCCGATTCTAGTCCAGAATAACTGCCTCAAGAGCTTCTAAATCTGGCGCTAATACTGTTGGCGGTTTCATTTGACTGGTGATGATATCTGGATCTTTTAACCCATGTCCTGTGCAAACAGCTACGATCTTCTTACCTTTTGGTTGATAGTTACCTGATTTGATTTCTGCATCTAAACCCGCTAATCCTGCTGCAGATGCTGGTTCAACCCAGATTCCCTCTCTGGAGAGACGTTTCTGCATTGATAAGATTTCATCATCCGTCACTGCAATGATCTTCCCATTTGATTCTTTGGCGGCTTGCAAAGCTTGTTCGCCACGAGCAGGTTTTCCAATACGAATGGCGGTAGCTACTGTTTCTGGCTTGTCGACTGGATGTCCTAATACTAATGGTGCGGCGCCTTGAGCCTGAACCCCGAGCAATTGCGGAAGTCCGCTTTGGTGAATGGAGTGATATTGTTTAAAACCCATCCAATAGGCGCTGATATTTCCTGCATTACCAACTGGCAAGCATAATAGATCGGGAGATTTTTCGAGAACATCGATAATCTCAAAGGCAGCGGTTTTTTGGCCTTCAAGCCGGTAAGGATTGAGGGAATTGACTAAAGCAATCGGATATTTTTGGGTAATTTGAACAACTAATGACAAGGCGTCGTCAAAAGAACCCTCAATTTGTACGACTTGGGCGCCGTATGCGATCGCGCCTGCTAGTTTACCAGCCGCGACTTTTCCTTGTGGAATTAAGACAATCGCTTTGACACTTGCTCGAGCAGCATAAGCGGCTGCTGAAGCTGCGGTATTTCCCGTCGAAGCACAAATAACTGCTTTTGAATTTCGACCAATCGCTTCACTGATTGCTGCGGTCATACCACGATCTTTAAAAGACCCACTTGGGTTTATGCCTTCGAACTTGATAAATAATTCAAAGCCGCCACCCATTTCTTTCGCTAACCCCGGGACTGGTATTAATGGTGTATTTCCTTCTAATAAGGTAATTGTTTTTGAGTATTCTGGAAGATCGATTAATTCTTTGTATCGTTTAATAACACCATTGTATGTCATTAGTGACTCCTATGATTTAAAGATATCAGGAAATAATAACATGATTTTTTTATTATTATCTCATTAGCTTTACTGGTTTTTAAATAGCGATTCTAAGTTGATCTTTTTTTGAACTAAGGGATATCATCAACGGTGATTAGGTCTTTTATTCTTTCATAGGTATAAATACCTATACCGAAAACGTCTTGAATTTCCTCAATACTTGTAAACAAACCATTTTCTTCTCGATAGGTTATGATTCTTTGTGCATACTCAAGGTTTATATAAGGTAAGCTATCCAATTCTTCAAGTGTAGCGTGGTTAATGTCGATCTTAATCGTTGCATTTGAAGGGGTTGAGTCTGTAGAAATGATCTGTGGTTCATTATGGCTTTCCCATGATGAGGCTAGCGTAGGGACAATAATTTGTTGCCCATCTTTTAGAGTCGCAGCTAAGTTGAGTTTCTTGGTATCTGCATTTGTGCATAATCCTCCAGCTTCTCTGATAATATCTTGGACGCGACTTTTCTGGTCTAATGCGTATACTCCAGGTTGATTGATAGCGCCAACGATATGCACCAGGATAGGTTCAGGTGAAGGAGGAGGTACTAGGCTAATAGGATCCCCATACGGTTTATGACTGATCAAGAATAGAATTCCTGATCCAAGTAAACCTAAGACAATACCAATCGCTAAATTGATTGTGCTTTCCTTTAGGATCTTTTGCATTATTTGAATATAATATTGCGTTTCATAAGTGAAGTAAAAAAAAGCCAGTAAAGCAAACGCACTCAACTCTAGAATAATATAAGCTGTGTCAGATTATGCTTTCAAATTGTCTTCCTCTATGATTAAACTTAAACCGAGCCGCTGCTCATCTGCATCCACATTTATAACTCTTACACGAATGGTTTGACCTTCTTTTAAGGTGTTGGTTGGTTTTTTATTACCATCAACTTTACCAATTTCTGACATATGAATGAGCCCGTCTAAGCCTTCTTCAACTCTCGCAAAAATACCAAAAGGAACAATACTAGTTACTCTCGCTTCGGTTATCTGACCAGGGAAATAACGCTCCTCTGCAGATTCCCAAGGATTATTATTTAGTCTTTTTATGCTAAGGGCGACGCGAGCACGTTTCTTTTCCACATGGATTACATAGACATTAATTAATTGTCCTATCGAAACAACATCTTCTGGGTGTTGTACCCTTCCCCAAGATAATTCAGAAACATGAACCAAACCTTCCACACCACCTAAATCGACGAATACGCCAAAATCTGTGATATTGGTAACAATTCCTTTCGTACATTTTCCTGACATTAATGTATTTAGAATCTTCTTTCGACTCCCTGGAGCTGTTTGTGCAGCACGTTCAGAGAGTACAATCCGTCCGCGCTCCTTATCGCATTCAATCACTTTTAGTTCGAGTGTACGATCTTGATAACTTTCTAACCATTCTTTTTCGGTTTGACCTTTACATGGTGCATCAATCAAATGAGAGATGGGTACAAAACCTTGTAAGCTATCTTTTAATACGAGAAGACCTCCGCGGTTAAAACCATTGACTTGAAATTTTATTACCTGGTCTTCCTTATAATAGGTGACAGCATCATTCCAATCTTTTGAGTTGGTTTCAGCGATACGGTTATGATGGATCTTTGTATCTTGATTGTACTCGTGACTGTGTTTTTCTAACTGGTTGGTATTTAATGCTTCATCCTCAGCCAATACTGCCTCCCACCAGGCTTCATCCATAGGGGGTGGAGGGTTTTGATTCTCGTAATTATCTTGATGTGTTGCCATTAAATCAGCCTCCCTGTTACTCACTAATTATTTCTGAATTTTCATCTTTCGTCTAATTATAGTCTGAATTCTCATGTCTTGCTTGTTTTTCCATCTCAATAATTGCATTCGCGACTGCTTCAATCGCAACACGTTGTTTACGATAAAGGTCGGCTTCAGAGACTGCTAAACGTTTTGCAATATCACGCACTTTATATCCTTCCATAAATTTCATCTCAAGTATATTATATAAAATCCAATCTGCTGTAAACTTCCTATCTCCTTCCGGACGAACTTGATTCATTGCATTTTTTAATATTGTTCTTAAAGCATTGATTGGGCTTTCATCTTTTTCACTTACTATTTTCTTGACTATCTGTAAATCTAATAACGGACTTCTGGTTAGTTTTGGGCCACCCCAATAATGTGAAAGGGCATCTTTAACCCATGGAGAGAAATTCCGTTTTTGGAAATCAACTTCAGATTCTGTTAATAATTCTGTTCCATCATACCGAGATACAGCACGAAGGCGTTGTATTTGATCCATTTGTGGGCTTAGTTCTTCTAATGAATTAAAGGCTTGCTGTTGGATTCTCCAGTCTCTTATCGCGAGGGAAACGCGTTCAGTAAGAATTGAAAGATCACTCATTTGATCTTCATCAATAAATTGATCGGGTTGATGATAAACACCTAAAATACCTAATAATTCACTTTCATCGATTTGTTCATCTGAGATTGGAATAACCCAATAATCTCCCCAAGAAAATAGTCCACTATTATGAGGGATGCTTTCAACCAAATTGATAGATAGGTCGCCATTTTTTATTGGGCTTTCACCGCCGATTGTAATCATCATTTCAATACCTTGCGGTCCTAGTATTGCTATAAACGCATGTGATGATTGTAAACGATCGCACACTGCTGCTAAAATCGATTCCAAAAATTGTTGGATATCTCCACTCGTTAGAAGACGCTCATCCAAATTCTGTAGTAATTCCATTTCTTTCCGATCTTTGCTATGGAAGAGAATTCGTTCCCAAACAGGGGCGATAAATGTAATCAGATGTTCCAATATGAGAATTGAGAAAACCATAGCAATGGGAACAATTGCAGAGTAGTCGATATTGATCTTGTTTCCGATTCTTCTTATGAACGTTGTTAATGCTAAAACTGTAGAGGCAGTGACAGGACCACGCATAATCCATTTCAAGAGTCTCCTTTTTACAACTCGATCAGGCCAGGATACTCCAAAAAAAGCGACTGCATACGCCATAAGAACTAATAAAATTGAGACCAGCAAGTTTCCAATTGTAAGCGTAATCCAGAAGGTTAATTGATGTCGGTTTGCGAAACCTGATCCAAAAATTAAATAGGGGTATGAACCTAACGCAGGGGCTAAAGCTCCAGCGATTAAGTATGAGATCCGTCTTCGACTGGTTCTGGTTACTGTTCTTTGATAAGCGTGGGTAAAGTTAATCCATGAAAGGATCATGGTGAAGATATAAATCAGAGAAAAAACGATCGACAGTGTAGATTTTTGTAAATATGGAACTGGCTCCGCATCTGATATCATAGGACCAAAAAAGAGAGGGGTGGGGAGCAGAAGCAAGAAAAAAATGGAGAATAAATATGTGGACCGGAGTAGAAATCGACCACTAGCATTTTGCCATGTGGAAGGTCTTCCGGTTGTGGCTAAAATAGCATCAGAAAAATGCAAATAAGCAGCAGGGAGAATAATGATTCCAACCCATTGTAGATGCAGCCAAAATTCGAGTTGTCTCGTCGTTTTCGCAACACTACCGATGGCTTCACCAACAAAAACAACCATTACTCCAAACAAAATCACGGTAAAAGTTATTGCGACGTGTTCACGAAGGTTAAAGGATAGTGCGTAAATGAGCAAAGAAAACGCTGTAATAGCAATTCCAGCGGTCAATAAACCGTTTAATGATTCAAGGGTAAAAATTAACAGATTATCCATCTTGATAATTTGATATTCTAATTAAAGCGATTTTCGAAAGAACAATCCAATATCATTGTTTGCATAATAATAATTATAAAACCCATTCAATTCAAATCCTAATTTTAAAGCAAATTGAATTGCTGGAAAATTTTTAGGCTGCATCTCTAAGACTAAAGATGAAGTCTCAAATTGGTGTGCCCAATCTAAGGCTGATAAAACTAAGGCTGTACCGATACCTTTTCTTCGGAAGAATTCGTCAACGACAAGATCTGTTATCCAAGTAGTACCAGGTAATTTTTCTAATGATAGACTGATATAACCTACACACTTTTGTTGATGTCTAGCTACCAGAATATCAGATCTTAAATCCCAATTTTCTAATAAAGCCTCCGGAGATTTCGGGTATTCAACTTTGATGGGTCTAGGGAGTCGTACTTGTCGGAATTGCATGAGTGCTTTAATTTCCGGGGATTTGCTTTCTAATTCTATCTGCCAAACATGATTACTAATATAGTTGTGATCAATTTTTACCAGGAAGGGAATATCTTCTGCGAGTGTAGGACGAATTTCAATTTCAGGCATTTCATTTAACCTTCTAAGGGTTTGTGTCCTCATCGGGTGGAGCCAGTACACGTATCTGGACAACGCAAGGGGCGGTTGCTTGAGCTTGGTTATCGACGATGACTAATCCAAGTTGATATACACCTGGGATCAATTGGGTTGTATCCCAATCTCCTAAGGCGCTGTTTTGAACGGGCGCGTTTCCAGCTTGGATTGTTAACCAAACACTATCTTCTGGTCGTTTAATTTCAAATTTATAAAAACCAAAATTGGGAATAGAAGCAGAACCGATCACTTCAACAATTCCCCCAACTTCCTCACCGTTTTGTGGCGAGGTGATTTCAACCTGTCCGGGAAGGCAAGTACTCTCGAATGCGAATACAGGTGTTGGAACCTCAGTGACATTTCCAATTTCATTCGTTTGAGGTGTTAATGCTTCTTCTGTTGTAACCAAATCAACCGTTGATGTAGGAAGAGGAATGGCGTTAGGTATGGATGGTGCAATAAAAGACACTAAGATAAATTCTGTAACTGCCATCGTTAAAAGTAAAACCAACATGCTTGCTGATTGATTAAGTCGACTTTGGGCGCTTTCTCGCTCCAATCCGAATGTAGCGCTGCGTAACTCATGCCATGCATCAGCGAATTTTCGAATAAATAAAAGCCCACCTAATCCGAGGATTAAGTACACCCAAGCTTCTGCAGCGCGAAAAAAGCGTAATGCTTCTTCCATGCAACACTTAAAATTGGTATTTCAAGAAGCAACTATTTTCCATACGCAAATCGATCTAATTATTATAGTTGCTTTAACAAATTCTGGATCAAGCTTAGGAGCTGCGGTACTATTTTATCGCCAGCCTCTAGTACTTCTTCATGAGTAGTGATTGTACTACCATCTAGATTTGCTTTATTGCTTATACCAGAAACACCAAGAACACGCATTCCACCATGACGTGCTGTGATCACTTCGGGGACAGTCGACATGCCAACCGCATCTACGCCGACTTTTTCTAAAAAGCGTAAATCTGCTGGAGTTTCAAATGATGGACCGGCTAAACAAGCATAGACTCCTTCATGCAGAATAATATTCTTCTTTTTTGCGATATCTCGGGCTAATTGACACAATTCACGATCATAAGCTTGTGACATATCTGGGAAGCGTGGACCTATTTCCTCAATATTAGCTCCTCGTAAGGGATTCAAACCCACCATCCCAATTATATTCAAATGATCAGTGATCAGCATTATTTCGCCAGGATTAAAATCTGGGTTCACAGCGCCTGCCGCGTTGGTTACAATCATGGTTTCTATACCTAATCGATGCATTACTCTGACAGGGAAACCTATTTCAGTCATGCTATAACCTTCGTAGTAATGGGTTCGTCCTTGCATGATCATGACATTTTGGTTTTCCAGGCGACCAATCACTAATCTTCCTTTGTGCCCTATGACCGTAGAAACAGGCCAATGTGGAAGTTCTTGATAATCAATAAATGTTGGGTCTTCGACAGATTCCGCAAGGCTCCCCAATCCTGAGCCTAAGATCATAGAGATTTGTGGTGTCTCTTTGATCCTTTCGCGGATGATATTTGAAGTTTCGTCAATCTCGTCAAGTGTAAAATACTTTTCCATTTTATTCATCCCAGTTTTTAATAAGTGTTCATAAAAATCATTTTTAAATTACAGCAGTAAAAGCGGAAGCGATTTTGTCGATATCTTGGTCACTAATCCAGTAATGTGTTACTAAGCGAAAGCGATCGGAGCCGGTTGCACTAGTCTTTATACCATACTCTAATAGTTGTTCTGAGATTTGAGGCGCTGAATATGGCGTCTTTTCTGTATCAATGGTAAGAAAAATCATATTGGTATAGGGGCTTCCAGGATCGAGTTTTATTGCACTAATTTTGGATAATTCCTTTGCTAATAATTTGGCGCGACGATGATCTTCTGCAAGCCGATCTATCATTTTTTCTATTGCAACAATACCAGCGGCGGCTAAGATACCTGCCTGTCGCATCCCTCCTCCTAGTTGTTTCCTTATCCGACGCGCTTTGTGTATAAATTCATTTGATCCACAAAGTACTGAACCGACTGGAGCGCTAAGACCTTTACTTAGACAAAATGTTACCGAATCCGCTGATGACACCAGTCTTTTTGGGGAAACGCCTTCAGCAATACTTGCATTGAATATGCGAGCGCCGTCTATATGTAATTTAATATTCTTTTCTTGGGCTATTTTACCAACCGAGTCTGTATATTCAGCGCTAATAGACACTCCACCACAGCGATTATGTGTGTTTTCAAGTGTTATCAGCTTGCTTGTTGGAAAGTGAATATCATCTGTTCGAATTGCATTTTGAATATCATCTAAATTCAGTGTGCCATCAAATTGATTCGGTATTTGTCTTGGATGGACTCCACCTAAGGCTGCAATTCCACCTGCTTCATAAAGGACAGTGTGAGCTTTATCCCCCAGGATCACTTCGTCTCCACGTCCACAGTGGGCTAGAATTGCGATTAAATTTCCCATCGTACCTGAAGGAATGAATAGTCCTGCCTCTTTGCCCAAAACGCTAGCAGATAATCTCTCTAGTTCGTTTATGGTAATATCTTCACCGTAAACATCGTCACCCACTTGTGCATTTGCCATCGCTTCTCGCATTTCAGGTGTGGGTTGGGTTACTGTGTCAGATCGCAGATCGATATAATCCATTTTTATTCTCCTAAAGGGGGATTATCCTTTGGATATTATTCTAACACTATATAGCGTGTTTTTATTAATTGCTAAGCGGTGGCAGGCTATCTAATGCTTTTTCAAGTTCTTCTGGGAGCGAAGCTGAGAAAGTATGCGTTGTATCTTCTTTGTAAAGGCAAATTCGCAAATACCCAGCATGCAAAAAATGGCGTTTTAGTGGAATGCTTGAATGTCGTTTTCCGTAAGTTGTGTCCCCTACAATCGGGCAATGTATGAAAGTCATATGCAGGCGAATTTGATGTGTGCGTCCGGTAATCGGGTGAACTTCTATAAGCGAATGATTTTGGAATTTTTGAATTGTCCGATATTCACTAATAGCTTGGCGTCCCTTATTTTCCTGAACGATTGCCATCTTTTTTCGATCCCTGATGTCTCTACCGATTGGAGCTTCGATGCGTCCGGTTGGCGTTGGTGGGTGACCATCGACGAGCGCCAGGTATTTTTTCTCTACTTTTCGATTCCTAAATTGATCTTGCAACCATCGGTGGGTCTGATCATTTTTGGCTAAAAGAATAATTCCAGAAGTGTACTTATCTAATCGATGAACCACACCTGGTCTTTGTATGCCGCCCACACCTTCCATTTCAGGAGCATGGGCTAACGCAGCATGGACTAATGTGCCTGTGGAATGACCTGCTGATGGATGAACAACCATACCTGCTGGTTTATTGATTACCATGAGGTTATTATCCTCATAGATAATATGCAAAGGAATATCTTCTGGAGCCAATTTACTTGGTTCAGATGTTGGCACCTGAACAGAGACCATCACATCTTTATTGAGAAGATAACCGGTTTTCCTACAAATTTGGTGATCGACAGATACATGACCACCTTTGATTATTTTTTGTATCCGAGTTCTTGAATATTCAGGGAGACATTGTACAAGAAATAAGTCTAGGCGTTCGGCTTCTTGATCATGATAGATATAAGTTGTTGGTCCTGAAATACTCTCATTCACCCTTTATTTCCTCGGGAAGCCCCGTTGAGTTGTTTTCTCGGAGTGTCTTGTCTTCTGTGAGATTAGATAGTTGCTTTTGAAACTTTGCCTCTCGTTCTTGTATCCACATACCGACAAATAGAATGACTACTCCTGTAGATATTGATGCATCAGCGATATTAAATACCGGGAATGATCCTACAGAGATAAAATCAGTTACATGTCCTTGGTTCAATCGATCGATCAAGTTTCCAATAGCCCCTCCGAGTAATAGTCCCATAGCTATTCTCACAGTCCAGTCTTTAAAAGGTACTTGGGGATAATAGACAACAATCACTGCCGCAACTACAAACGATAGAACTGTAAAGACCCCCCCCATGTTTTGAAAAAGACCGAAAGCAGCGCCGGTATTTTTCCAATGAACAATCCGTGCGTATTCTGATAACCAAAGGTCGGGTCGATATATTTGTCCTAAGGATAGATTTGTACGGATGATCTGCTTTGTGATTTGATCAAAAAGTATCACTAATCCAGCGATTGAAACCAATAAGCTATAAATTGAAATGTATTTTTTTAACATAATGCTCCAAATTGTTATTAATCTGGCTAACATTTTACCGCATTTTCGATTGTTTTTTTTAGACCTGAATCAAACCTATTCTTTCCACAGGCTTTTCAAATATCTGCACGAGAGATTGTTGAAAGACTTTGGACAAATATCTACTTGAAGGGATTGGGTTTGAAAACGCAATGAGATGTGAAGGGCAAGAATATCGGCAATCACTGGAGCCGAATTTCGCCATGGGAGTATATGCAGATGGTAAGCTTAATAATGCCTGGCTCCAGGCACATTCAACTGGGATGGATGGGTTATTTCTGATATCCCAATGATATGTGTAAATAAATATTGGTATGATGAAATCCCTTAGGTAATCTAAATGCCAGTGTTTTTTTGAATTTGAGGTAGACGATAGATGTCTCCCGACACGCGCTCTAATGCCTCCAGGACCTTTTGCACTACCCAGGTAGATATATTCTCCTGCGAGGAAAAAGTTTCTGCCTAATTGCCCTATTTGTATTGAATGATCGTTCTTAAGTTTAAAATGTATCCCGTAAGCTCCTGGAAAAGGAGGTAATCCATTACTAATACTCTTCATAATAATGTCCGATGGTCTGTAATCCCTTCAATTTTTTTTAGTGTATAAGGATTACTGTTTTTTCGCAATCATAGCTTTGAGATGGATGGTACTGTGGAAGATTATGGTTTCTGATTTCCTCTCTGCTTGCTTTATTGCGTTACAGATTCTCTCCAATCCTTCTTCATAATCTTTATTGCTTAGTATAGCTAATTGTGAACACATATGCTTCTTCAAGAATGGATCTTCGAACACTTCGTATCCGCTTTTCTTTTCATTGATGATTTCCACGGTCTCCAGTGCAATAGCATGAAATCCGAATTGGGTTAACCATTTATATACCTCTCTCCAAGATGGAAATCTCTCGAGATCATGTTTGTATATCCCATGGAAATATTTATATAAATACCAGCTATTTTCAACCTCACGAGGATCTGACCCAATAATGATGATGGTTCCTTCTGGGATTAAGATATTTGCTGCCTCCCGTATAAATAGACTTGGATCATCAAAATGATGAATGGCATTGACACAATAGACCAGGTCAAAAACTTGGTCAATAAAAGGTAAGTAGGTGGCTTCCCCTTGGATTAAACTAAGATCAGGATGATTCTTTTGAGCTTTAGCTAACATCCCCTTGGATAAATCTAATCCAACCAAATAATTTATTTTTTTGTTTCCTTTTTTAATCAAAGATAACCAATGTCCTGTACCGCATCCCACTTCGAGTATCGATATAGAATTGCTTTGCTTAATAATATTTCTAAGATTACGAAAGACAGCACTCTCTTTTTCTGTTTCGAAGCGGTGATTATAAGTAGAGGCAAGCTTGTCGTAATTGACTTTTCGGTAACCCATATTGGATTAGTTCATTGCATTCATGGATACGAGTAATTTAGAGTAAAAAATTTTTTTCTTTTATTTTCTTCTCTGTCGCATTCGTTTAGCCAATCTAAGCCAAGATTCGGTAGGTTCTTCTGGACGATTTCTACGGTGATTAGTTTTACTGATAGCAAAGGATAGGTCTTCGAATAACGCTGCTAAGGGAGAATTCGGTTCACCATATACAGGTGGTGTACCGAAATTTATTGCTTTAATAAATTGCTCCGTTGCATTTGGAATGACAATATTGACTTCTCTACTTAATGATTGTTGAATATCTTCCTTGCTTAAGCCGAATTTGCTAAAAGTCCAATTTATTATTAGGTGAATATTTTCTTGTTTGTATTTCAATTCTTCGAAGATATCCATAGCCAAAGAGGTTGCTCGTACTGAAGCGAGTTCTGGTGCAAAAACTACAAAGATCAAATCAGCAATATCTAATGCTGCCAATGTAGTATCGGAAAAATTATGCGGTAAGTCCAGGACAACATACTCGTATTCACTTCTGATTATCTCTAGAACGTGAGTTACCTTCTTTGCATCAATCAGTTCTCCATCTTGAATTTTGCGTGGGGCAGGCAGAACACAGGTACCACTACTATGAACTCGTAATAACATGTTAACCATTTCGAGGTCAATTTCCTCGGTAGGGATATTTGCTATGTCAGACCAAGTGTTTCTTAAAGGCAAATTTAAAAATAATGCTGCATTACCTGCATCAAATACAAGATCAATGAGCGCTGTTTGGATACCCCATAGTTGAGCAAGCCCGACAGAGATATTTGCAGATATAGTTGAAACACCCATACCTCCTCTTAAAGAAAAGACAGCAATTACTTTTCCAAGTTGAGCTGGTTTTCTTTCTTTTTTTACAACATCTGACCGCCTAAGCCAGACTTTTACTCTAGCTACCAATTCTTCAGGTTCGCAAGGTTTTGGTAGGTAGTCGTCAGCTCCAGCTTCAAAGCCTTTAATTTTGTTTTCGAGACTATCTAACGCGGTAAGTAAAATGATCGGAATGTGAGAGGTCTGTGGATTCTCACGAAGATGGCGACAGGCTTCATATCCATCAATTTCTGGCATCATCACATCGAGAATAATCAAATCAAACCGATTTTCTTCGACAAGATTAAATGCCTCCTTTGCGTTATTGGCGGTTGTTACTCCATAACCACTACTGGTTAAGACTTTTGAGACTATTCTTCGATTTACCGGATCATCATCAACGGCTAATATTTGTTTATCCATTTTTTAAATCTTTATTATTGACATTATTAATTAATGACTTTCGAAAAAGATTATTAAGCAATCGATTGCAGAAGAGTAATTGTGGAAATATTTTTGCCTACAAATTATCAACAATTGATTATCATTTTTTTACTATTAGAGAAAGACAATCCTTTCTCTAGTATCAATAATTTTAGGATTGGAGATAGAAATATCTGAAAAGCAAGCTTTAGTCTCACCACTCCAAGTTCGAAAGCCAATCCCTCCTTTGGAGTAGGTGTCATCAACAACAGTCATGATTTCTTGCCCGTCAATGCTTAGGGTAAAAGTATCTCCAATAACGTTTAATTGTATTTGACGATCAATATTATACCAATCATAATTGGGTGGTGCGGGCGCAACAGCTATAGGTTTCCATATTTCATATCCATTCAACCATTTTCTGAAGACAAAAGCTCCAGTTTCATGTTTTTGATCGTATTGAAAAATATATCCATCTACCGCGTTTGGATCGGTGGCACGAAAATAAACGCCATATCTATACCCACTCTTTAAAATAGCACTATTGATAATAATAAAATAATCATCTCCAGAGAAGTCATCTGCAAAGATTCGACTTTCTCCAACACCATCACAAATATCATCACCAACAGTCCAATTACCCATTGCAACACCTCAATCTATTGGTGAAAAACCTCACCCTTCAGCACCTGGGTTGTCAATAATCCCACAGTATGCGTTCTCTATGCTAATAGCACTTGCAGATAATGCTAGGATTAATGCAACACCAATTAAACCAATAATCAGACCGTATTCAATCAATCCTTGTCCAAATTGATTTTTATTACTTTTCATTGGTTATTCCTATAACGATTTTTATTGATCAGCGCTTTATTCAATCGGTATTTATAATTCTATCGTTTATTTCTCGGCGAGTTAGGGAAATGATTTAGAAGACTAATTATTAGGCTCAGAAGTTGGAATAACCTTGATTTTGCCAATATTAGTAACTTGCCCGGGAGTTATCGTTGTGAGATATTCCCAACCACTCCCTTGGTAAAGAATCACAACTGATTGGTTTCCTGCTGGAACATTTTGAATTTCAAAATAACCTTCTAAATTGGATTCTCCTTCTATCTCAGTTCCTAGAATAACAATCTTTGCTTCAACTGGTTGATTTCTTTCTCCTATTACCTCACCAGTAATGGTACCTGAGCCTATAAATATCTCAACCGGTTGATTTTTTAAATGTAACACTAACGCTAATGACAAGGTGATGATACTTAAAAATACTATAAAGGTCCAAGCGATTTTGCGCTGGTTTCTGGGTCTATGTTTTTCAATTGGTAAACCCTGTTTATAATTGTTAAGAGAAGGTGATTCTTCTAGTGGCATTTTTAACATCCCTTATGGGTTATTAATCTTAATACCTTCAAAACATGCTTCTGTTGCGTCCCAAGTGCGTAGTCCAACACCACCTTCTGTATATGTATTATCTGTTGCCGTCATCATTTCTTGTCCATCGATGTTAACCTTAAAGTTGTTTCCAATCACTGATAACTGGACCTGATGGGCTGAACTATACCAATCATAATCATTTGGCATCGATTCAACTGCAAAAGGAGGATGAATCTCATGACCACCTACCCATTTTCTAAATATCAAAGCATTATACCCAGGATCGTATTGGAATGTATAGCCATTGACAAGGTTTGGCTCTGATGCTCTAAAGTAAACGCCATAACCCCATCCTTGGAATAATCTGGCGCTGTCGATGTTCAAAATATAATCATCTCCGGTAAAATCTTCAGCAAAGATGCGACCTTCGCCCCCTCCGCCACAAATTTGATCATCAATTGTCCAATTTCCTCTCTCAATTATCCAGTTTTTAGGGGTATAACCGCAGCCTTCACCTCCTAAACCTTCAATTGCGCTGCAATAAACAGATTCAAGGCTGATTCCACTAGCTGATAATGCAAGTATGGAAGCGGTGGCAACGAGACCAATTATCAATCCATATTCAATTAATCCTTGTCCTAATTGACCTAAAAAAGTTCTTTTAGACATTTCTTATTTCCTTAGAAGTACAAAATTACAGCGTAATTATTCTTCAGAAATATTGCAGTCATTTGTCGATGAGAATTTCTTGGGACAGCAATTTCTTTTATGGCTATTATGATGCTTATTATTTTGGTTAGAAAAACTTGTCAATATTATTCTAATGAAAAATAGAACATCGTAATGAAATTAGAAATTCATTCCTTTATAATGAAAAGCCTAATTATTTAGATATAGTAATTTCTTTGTAAAAGTACGTTGCATTCATTATAATATAATATATAATATTTTGTGTGATATTTTTAACAATGCAAACCATTGTTTTTTGTCCAGATTTTAGGCTAAGGAGCTCATCATAATGAATACGAGAACCGGAAAGCCAATATCAATCATTTTTATTTATTCAACAATTGGGATTCTCTTTGGTAGTTTGTTTCCAATAATAGCAACTTTCGTTGCGGCTCTTGATGAAAATGTTGATTTATCGATCTCTACAATACAATACTTACATTCGACATTTCCTTTACTGAAGATCATTGATACCGCCCCTTTTTTTCTAGGATTGGCATTATTCATTGCAGGTGTTTACCGTTATAAACTGCAATTCTCCATTGACCATCTTCAACATAATATCGAAATTAGAACGCGTGAATTACAAGAATTAAATAAGAAGATGAAAGATGAGATCCTTGAAAAATCAAAGATCCAAGAAATTATTAGTCAAGCAAAAAAGCAATGGGAGATCACATTTGATGCCCTTACAGAAATGATCCTAGTTATCGACAATGAGAGGAAAATTCTGCGATGCAACCAAGTGACAAGAGACTTCTTTGGTTTAGATTATCAGCAGTTAATTAACCGAAATGTTGATCTTCTTTTTTTTGATGATCAAGAGAGTAAGCTACCTATTGAACAATTAAATTCGATAGAAATAAAATTTCCTACATTAAAAGGGGTTTTTAGAATGTCAAGTTATCCAGTGGTTTTTGAGCATAAACCTGAAAGCTTGATCTATATCATCTGGGATATTACAGAGCAGAGGAAAAAAGAATTAGAAGTTATTCAACAAAAACAAATATTCGAAGCGCTTGTTCAATATAGCCCAGTAGCTATTATTTTGATGGATAATCAAAAAAAAATTATCACATGTAACCCCGAATTTGAAAATTTATTTGGCTTTTCTAGAGAGGAAGTAATTGGTAAAGAAATAGATAATTTGATTACCAAAGATGAAATGAAAGAAGAAGCTAGAAAATTATCACAGTCAGCATTAGTTGAACCAGTTCGAAGTGTAGGAAGGCGATATCGTAAAGACGGAGCTGCTTTGGACGTGGAGATATTCGGTGTTCCCGTTTTTGTTCGAGAGGAAAAAGTAGGTGCAATTGGTTTATATCATGATATCACTGAACTATTGGAAGCAAAATCACATGCAGAAGAAGCAAGTCGATTAAAAAGCGAATTTCTAGCAAATATGAGCCACGAAATTCGCACTCCTATGAATGGAGTCATGGGAATGATTGAGTTGGTTCTTGATACTGATTTAAACAAAGAACAACATGAATTCTTAATGGCAGCTTTTGAAAGTTCTGAATCATTACTAGGAATATTAAATGATATCTTGGATTATTCAAAAATCGAGGCACAAAGTTTAGATTTGCACATAATCGATTTTAATTTACGCAATGTGGTTGAAAAAGTTGGAAGCACTTTAGCTTCACGAGCTCAAAGTAAAGGGTTGGAATTGACTTGTTATATCAGCCATGAAATCCCTGTGCTTGTCAAAGGAGACCCGGGAAGATTGAGACAGATATTGGTGAATCTAGCTGGAAATGCGATCAAATTTACCGATGAAGGCGAGGTATCAATACAAGCAGAACTGATTGAAGAAAATTTTGATGAAATAAAAGTAAAATTTTTAATTGAAGACTCTGGCATTGGAATTTCTGAAGAACAAAAAGAAAATATTTTTAGGCGATTTACCCAAGCAGATGGTTCTACTACACGGAGATATGGTGGTACAGGATTAGGATTGGCTATTTCGAAAAAACTCTCTGAGATGATGGGAGGAGAAATCGGTGTTGAGAGTACACCTGGCGAAGGTAGTACATTTTGGTTCACCGCTGTTTTTAAAAAACAAACTGAATATTATCCACTTATCCCGAGAAATAATGAGATACTCAAAGATCTTCGTGTATTGATTGTTGATGATAATAAGACCAATCGTATTATTTTATCTAAAATGGTGACAAACCTTTCTTGTCAAGTTGATATTGTCGAAAGTGGTAGATATGCTTTAGAAAAAATAAGTGCCTCTAAAGAAGATAGACCAGCATATGATTTAATTTTATTAGATATGCAAATGCCAGAGATGGATGGCGAAGAAGCAGCTCGAGCGATCAAGAGCGACCCACGAAATAAAGAAATCCCGATTATCATTTTAACCTCATTTGGTCAACGAGGAGACGCGGACCTTTTTAAATCGATTGGTTGCTCTGCATATTTGTTGAAACCTATTAAACAATTTGATTTGCAAAATACCATCCTAGCTGTAGTAGGGGAACATAAAAAATCGAAAGAGATACCAAAGAAGATAATCACAAGACATACAATTTCCGAAGATATCACAGGACGATTGAAAGTCTTACTAGCAGAAGATAATCAGGTAAATAAAAAATTAGCATTAACTTTATTGCAAAAAGCTGGAATAAAAGTGGATGCTGTAGAGAATGGAAGCTTGGCTGTGGCAGCAGTTGAGAAGGAGAATTATAATCTGGTTTTGATGGATGTTCAGATGCCCGTAATGGATGGATTCGAAGCGACTAAAAGAATTCGATCTTTAGATAGCGAAATTAGAAATATTCCAATTATTGCGTTGACAGCTCATGCGATGAAAGGTGACCGTGAACGATGCATAGAAGCGGGCATGAATGATTATATTGAGAAACCAATTGTTCCCCAAAAGCTATTAAAAATCATCGCTCACTGGGGAGAGAAAGTGAAATAATTCTCCCATTATCTTCTTGTTAACACCATATTTGAATAAAAAAGAGCATATATCAGGAAAGGATTATATGCTCTTTTAGTATTTTTAATCTATGCGCTGAGATTAAGATATTTTCTTAACACCAATGGTAATTTTTTGGCCGTCAATATTATGAGATCTTACGAAGGATTCACTGGGTGGTTCTTTATCTAATAGTTCAATAGAGAGGGTTTCTAAACTAATATATTCTTTCCAATTTTGGATAGCGAGACTAAGTAGATCATCAGTTTGATAGTAGGTGGTAATTCGATCCGCGATATCAAAATCAGCATCCTTACGCATAGCTTGTACCCGTCGAACAATCTCCCTTGCTAAACCTTCAGCATGTAGTTCGGGTGTGATTTCTGTATCGATCGCAACAGTTAATAATTTATCATGGGCTTCAACTAATCCTTTAAGTGGCTCCGTTTGTACTAAGACTTCATTTGAATCTAATAATATTGCTTTTTCGTCAATAATTAGCTTGATCGAAGCGCCGTCCTGTTTCGCTGATGCAATTTCTGTCGGATCTGATTCTGATAAGGCAGCTCGGATCTTGGGAAAATCCGAACCAAAGCGAGGTCCTAATATTTTATTATCAGGCAGGACTACATATGTGACCAAATCGCTGGCTTTATCAACAAATTCAAATTGTTTAACGTTGAGTTCATCCTTAATAATATCAATGAATTCTTGTTCTAATGAGCGATTTTTCCCTGCGTAAGCCAATGCTTTATTGAGAGGTTGCCGCACTTTTAGACCAGCGCCATTTCTAGCCGATAGACCCAAACCGGCAATTTGACGCACTAATCCCATTTGTTCGAGCAGCCTATTGTCTACTACTGTCTGGTCAGCTTGTGGCCACGAAGTATGATGAATGCTTTCACGAGCATTTTTGTTGACTGATCTGACGAGATTTTGGTACATAGCTTCAGTAACAAAGGGTGTAAATGGCGCCAATATCCTGCTCAGTTTCACCAAAATATGATATAGGGTTGCATAAGCAGAATTCTTTTCTGTATCATACTCACTTTTCCAGAAACGTCTTCTACTTCGACGTACATACCAGTTGCTGAGATCGTCTAGAAAACTATTAAGTTCTATAGTAGCGTTCATCGAGTCTGAATTTTTTAGGACATCTGTAATTCTGGGGAGGATTTTATTTATGCGTGCTAAAATCCATTTATCCAAAAGGTTTTCACTTTGCGGTGTATCTCCTTCGGGATAATCTGGATTGAAATCCTCTAAAGATGGGTTCCATCCATCTAAATTTGCGTAGGTAATAAAGAAGCTGTACACATTCCATAATGGGATTAGATATTGACGTCGGGTTTCATCGCCGCGAGTAAAACCAAACAAGAGATCATTTTCTGGTTTTTGGGAGAGATATAACCAACGCATTACATCAACACCCATTTTGTCTGCGGCTTCATTAAACTCTATTGAGTTTCCCCAACTCTTGTGCATCGGGCGTCCGTCTTCTGCTAATAAAGTTCCATACCCGAAATTTTCTAGGAAGGGTGGGCTATTGTCAATTACTGTAGCCATCGCCAATAAACTATAAAACCAATTTCTAAATTGACCTGGAAATGATTCACTGATCCAATGAGCTGGATACCACGACTTCCAATAATCATGATCGGAGCGATAGCGTAATGTGCTAAAGGGAACTATCCCAGCGTCCAACCAAGGATTACCAACATCAGGGATACGATGCATCGTGCCTCCACATTTGGGGCATTTGAGTTTTATGGCATCAACTTGCGGTCTATGTGGTGAGTGCCCTTGAAATTCTTGCCAACCTGATATGGCGCGTGATTTTAATTCCTTCTCATCACCAATCACATTGTATTCACCGCAATCTTTACATATCCAGATTGGAAGCGCCAATCCCCAAAAGCGTTTTTTACTGATCATCCAATCGTGCATATTGTTCAGCCAATCCATCTCGCGTGAATATCCAAATTCTGGAATCCAACGGATTTGGTCAACAACATCCATGATTTGATAACGTAGGCTCTGTTCTTTTTCTCCTGGAGTAACTTCTTGCCTTGGTTTATCATATTTTTCTCCCATGCTGATAAACCATTCATCTACCAATCGGAAAACTAGTTCGTTTTTGCATCGCCAACATGTAGGATAGCGGTGTGTGTAAGGTTCAACCTGATATAAAAGCCCTTTTTCTTTTAGGTTTTCGAAGATTGGTTTAGCAACATCAGAAACTTCCATACCTGTAAGCCAATCAAATCCTTCCACAAAAACACCTTCTTCATTCAGTGGAGCTATCATTGGGAAATGATGTTCAAGTCCTAATTGGAAGTCTTCGGCGCCACAACCGGGGGCTATATGAACTATTCCAGTACCTTCAGTTTCTCCAACTTCTTCCCAAAGAATAATTTGGTGAATATCTGCTGTTTTAGTTTCAATATCGCGAATAAGTTCTTTTAATTCGGTCAATCCACCAGGTTTCTGGGCGGCAGGTAGTTCATCGAAAGGACCATCATATCTCCACCCCTCCATTTCCGAACCTTTTAACTCGTCAAGAATTTTATAATCACCTTTTAATAGTTGTGTTGTCTCTTTGGAAAGGTAAAGAATTTCATTTCCTTGACGAACTTTCGCATAATTAAGCTCAGGTCCGACTGCTGCTGCTACATTGCTAGTTAATGTCCATGGTGTCGTTGTCCAAACAAGTAATGATTCTTGTAAACCATCAAATTTACGTCGTTCACCATTTTCCTGGCGTAGAGGAAAACGAAGTGTGACGGAATCATGGGTTAATTCTGCATATCCATCTGTACAATTTCATGTTGGCTTATCCCTGTAGCGCATCGAGGACACCACGGCATTACATCCGCACCACGATAAAGCCAGCCTTTCTCTTGACATTTCTTTAAGAAAGTCCAGATCATATAGTTGTTTTCATTTGAGAAGGTGAAGTAACTGCCTCCTAATTCTTCTAAACCTAATTTCCCCACGATTTGCTCAACAGTTCCAGTTACTGGACCACTGACACCATCAACGGTAATAATTTCTTCTGGCGACTCTTCAATCATATCTGCTAACCAACGCAACTGATCGGGATCATTCCAATCCATCCAATACCCTAATCGAATGGATTGTCCAGTTTGGATTGCAGCATAGCGTAATACTCGAGCCTTACACTTCCTTACGAATTTCTCCAAGCCGAAATCCTCGATATCTTTTTTGGTCTGGAAACCCATTTCTTTCTCAACTTCAACCTCAACCCATAACCCTTGGCAGTCGAAACCATTCTGGTAACGAAGTTTATGACCTTGCATTGTCCAGAAACGGTTAAAGAGATCCTTATAAGTGCGCCCCCACCCATGGTGGACACCCATAGGGTTATTTGCAGTAATAGGTCCATCAATAAATGACCAATGAGGGTCATTATGATGTTGTTCCCTCAAATTCTGGAAAGCATTTACTTCTTTCCAAAATCTTAATAGTTCTAATTCTTGCTTTGGAAAATCAATTTTATTTGGTACTTCTTGAAATTTCATCGTTTCTCCTAATCAAAACAGGTGTAATCTGTAGATTTTTCTTTTGATCAATCCATTTTTCTGTGCTGTTAATAAAAAAATCTCATCCCAGCAAGGGACGAGAGATAAAAAAGTACTCCCGCGGTACCACCCATGTTCTTGTAAAAAAACAAACACCTCAGCCAGATACAGTTTCGGTATACAATATCTGCGTCCAGGGTAACGGGTGACGATCCCGGTGTACTTACTGAATGGGATCGAATTATTTAGAATAAAAGAAAATAATTATGGGGTAATTCGATCCATTGTTCGGATTACAGCTCCGGAAGGATTTTCTGTTGAATGTTCATCCTTGGCTTTCACCTCTCCCAAGGTCGCTAAAAGAGCAATTTCAACTTACTCGTTTCCATCAAAGCCTTTGTTCTATAGTATTATACGTCGGGATTATGCCATAATTTTTTTATCAGGTCAACGTCAAATCATGATTCTAGATGTTGGAGTTATTCATTTATATGGTGATCGATGATAGCTTCCGTTTTCTCTTCAATACTTTAATCATGATATTTAATGAAATGGATTAAAATATAATGGAGATAATTCATGGAGGCTAATAATGGAAATATTAGGTATTGATGTGGGTGGCTCAGGTATTAAAGGAGCGCCTGTAGATATTAATACAGGCAGATTGACAATGGATCGTCATCGAATTCCAACGCCCCTACCTGCAAAACCCAACTCTGTTTCAAAAGTGGTATCAGAAATTTCTCAGCATTTTGATTGGACTGGTCCTATTGGAGTAGGCTTTCCTGCTGCATTAAGAAATGGGCTTGTGCTAACAGCTGCTAATATTCATAAGAAATGGATAGGAGTGAATGCAGCAGAATTATTTTCGGAAAATACTGGTTGTCCTGTATGCGTGGTAAATGATGCTGATGCAGCAGGTTTGGCAGAGGTAACTTTTGGTAGAGGAAAAGGAAAGAGAGGTGTGATTGTTGTTGTAACGATCGGGACGGGATTAGGGACTTCGGTTTTTGTTAACGGAAATTTGTTGCCAAATACGGAATTGGGTCATATTGAGCTTAATGGAATAGATGCTGAGTGGCAAGCTTCAGCTGCAGCAAGAAAAAGAGAAAAGCTTTCATGGAAAAAATGGGCTAAACATTTTAATGAGTATTTATGTACTCTTGAGAACCTGCTTTATCCGGATCTTATTATTCTTGGAGGCGGGACTAGTAAGAAATTTGATAAGTTTAAAGATTATTTGACGATCACTGCAGAGGTAATACCAGCAGAGTTACTGAATGAAGCCGGTATCATTGGGGCGGCAATAGCAGGAAGGAGATCAGAGGATAATTGATATATTGAAGAGGGTCACGATATTTATATAATTCCAAGTGGTATTACACTTGTTTATAAGAGAACAAGAGAACATAAAAACCACTATTTAAGAAAAAATAGTGGTTCTTATGTTAGATGATTGATTGAGGAGAATGCTAGCTTTATTATCCATATCTAAGTAATAAGATTATGAAAGTGATTTAAAAGAATTATGAGAGTTTTTTAGCGAATCATTATTCACTCGAATGCAATCAAGGATTTGTTGTTGGGATATTGGACCTTCTCGGAGAATCTTGGGTTCTTCTTTTGTACAATCCACTACTGTGGATGGTAACCCACCTGGAGTTTTACCGTCATCGATGATAAGCGGGATACGGTTTCCTAATTGAGAGAAAACATCTTGCGCTGTATTTGGATTAGCTCCACCTGAAATGTTTGCAGAAGTCGTGGCTAATGGTCCATACTGGCTTAATAATATAAGCGCAATTGGATGATTGGGCATCCTTATTCCTACAGTAGGTAAAGGGGATATATTTTTCGGTAGCTTGGGATGGCTTACAAGAATGATAGTTAGCGCTCCAGGCCAAAATGATTTTGCTAACAACTTAGCGGTTGGGTTAATATCCGTAGTGACTTTCGATAAGTGATTAATATTACCTAATAATATTGCAATCGCCTTCGAGCTGTCTCGAATCTTTTTCTCGAATAACAAATCAATGGCTTTTGAATTAAATGCGTCTGCTCCTAAACCATATACTGTATCTGTAGGGAAGGCAACCACATCCCCGTTTTTTAATAAACTGATTGCTTTATTAATTGATTCATCAGTATTTGCGGGGAGTATTTCTGTTTTGATAGCGGGTTCCTCAATATAAAAATTATTTATTCGGGTTTGGTTTTTGAGAGGTTTTCTCAGATTTATTCAAATCCCAAATGATTTTTAAACCATCCATCGTTAACCAAGGCGCGATGATATCAACACAATCTGTTTCTTTAGCAATTATTTCCGCTAATCCTCCTGTAAAGATCACTTTCATATTCTCTCCCAGTTCTTTGTGAAAACGTGTAACCATTCCTTCAACTAACGCTACGTAGCCAAATAATAATCCTGATTGAATTGCATGTGTTGTATTTCGTCCAATCACTGATGGTGGGTGGTTTAAGTCAACCCTAGGAAGTTTGGCTGCACGCATAAATAATGCTTCAGCTGCGATGCTGATGCCTGGAGTTATTGCTCCACCGAGATAATCTCCTTTTGTTGAAATAGCATCAAAAGTAGTGGCAGTCCCAAAGTCAACAACACAAGCGGGTCCCCCATATAATCTTTGAACAGCAGCTGCGTCTACAATCCTGTCAGCGCCAACTGAACGAGGATCTTCATATTTTATTCGGACGCCGGTTTTTACTCCTGCATCAATGACAAATGGTTCGACGTGAAGGTATTTTTTACAAGCTTCTACAAATCTCCCAGTTAATGGGGGAACAACAGATGCCATAGAAATCCCCGTAATATCGCTTGTTTTTATACTCGCGTGGGATAAAAATTCAAGCATTTGAATGCCATACTCATCTGGCATTTTTTCATGATTGGTTGCAAATCTCCATCGGGGACCAAGAATTTCATCTGCATATAATCCCATCGTGATATTTGTATTTCCAATATCAATTGTCAGAAGCATCTACTAACCTCCTAAAACAATATTATCAATCAGTCTTGTTTTTCGAAAAAAGACAGCCATTGAAATTAACACTGGGGTGGTTATGTCACCTTCTATTTCTTCTAGTGTTTGTGTATTTGCACATGATATATATTGAATCTCTGCTAGAGGTTCTTTATTGATAATACTCTCGATTAATCCAACGATTTTTCGACTTGATCTCTCTCCATCTTTGTAAGCTTGTCTTGCCATATTCAAAGATTTGTTGAGTACAGTTGCAGCTTGTCTTTCCGCATGATTTAGATACACATTCCGGCTGGATAGGGCTAAGCCATCTGGCTCGCGGATGATTGGACATATTTTTATTTCTAGATTGTAATTAAGATCCTTGACCATACGCTGAATTACAATCGCTTGTTGAGCGTCCTTTTGCCCGAAAAATGCTTTTTGGGGATGGATAGCATTGAACAACTTAGTTACTATGGTAGTAACACCTATAAAATGCCCCGGTCTTTGTTGACCTTCCAAAAACCTGGTTAATTCTGTTACCTCGATCCATGTTTGGTAACTAGGTGCGTACATGATTTCTGATGTGGGAATCCAAAGTAGATCAACCCCTTCTGATCTTAAAAGATTTGTATCTCTCTCAAGATCACGTGGATAAGATTCAAGATCTTCATTTGGGCTGAATTGGGTTGGATTTACAAAAATTGTAACCACAACACTTTTACATTCCTTTTTTGCTTCTTTTACTAAGGAGAGATGCCCTTCATGTAAATATCCCATCGTTGGTACAAGCCCAACGGGTTCAGTGAGCTTTGCTCTTTCATCAAACAGATCGTTCAAACTTGTGACTATTTTCATACTTTATCCCTTTATTGTGATTATTTATTATGTATTTTACTTTCTTCAGCTTTGATTAAATGCCATAGTGTCTGATTGATTGGGGTTGGAATATTATATTGCTCTCCGATTTTTACGATCTCTCCACAAATCGCATCGATCTCTGTTTGGGTTCCTCGATCTAAATCTTGCAACATAGAAGAGTGGTTGTTTGCTGTTAGTTCAAGAGTTGTCATTAATGATTCAATTAAATCGGCATAGTTTAAATCAATACCAAGGGAATTTGATACTTTATTTCCCTCTTGAATCGATGCAATGAGAAGGTCCTTTACGGTTTCTAGATTTAGTAAATCTCCATTCTTTACTTTCAATATAGCCGTTATTGGATTAATAGCTGAATTTATGATCAACTTTTTCCAAATTATCGAATTTGTATTTTCATCATGCTTCACTTCAAATCTAGCTTTATCGAACAAATTTTTAATATTTTGGAGCTTAGCTATTTGCGGAATAACAATAATACCCTTCCCTCCTTCTTTGACATATCCTGGTTTCAATAATGTCGCACCGATTGAAGTAACTCCGATTGCTACACGTTCTTCCCCCAATATCTGTACTAATTTTTCTCGATTACCTAAACCGTTTTGTAAGGTTAATGCTATTCCATCTTCGGACAGACAATCTTTCAATTGGTTTGCAGCAAAGCTTGTTTGGTAAGATTTGACTAAAACAAGAGCTGTATTTGTTTCCGGAAAATCTTTTGGATAATTACTAGCAAAGACAGGATAATTGCTTTGATTTCCTTTTATATCGATGATAGTAACACCTCGTTTTGACAATGCTTCAATTCCTTCTTCCCAAGTCCCAAGCATATTCACGGTAATACCTTTGGCAGCAAACCGTGCAGCAAATAGGCAAGCCAATGCGCCAGTGCCTCGAATCAGGATTTGATTATGGTTTGATAAATGATTGATTGACTTCATCTTGGAGGAATAACTCCCATTCCTCTTCGTTCATTTCAAAACTATGTTCAACAGATGGGAAAAGGTGATTTTCTACATCCTCTTTATATTCCTTGAGTGCATCTTTTATCTCTTGATTGATATTCAAGTATTTTTTTACAAACTTAGGAGAAAGCTGATCATATAAGCCTAACATATCATGAATGACTAACACCTGACCATCACATCCGGATCCGGATCCTATCCCTATAGTAGGAATTTCAAGTCTCCCGCTGATCCACTGGGCTAGTCTTGCTGGGATTAATTCGAGTACGATACTGAAACAACCAGATTCTTGAAGCAAGATTGCATCTTCAAGCAATCTCTTGGCAGCATTTGCGCTCTTCCCTTGACGTCGAAATCCACCTAGTTGGTTGATGCTTTGTGGTGTGAATCCAATATGTCCCATGACAGGAATCCCAGCATCGCGAATTGCTCTGATTGTCTCAATTCTCTCTCGTCCACCCTCTAATTTGACTCCATCCATACTAGCTTCCTGTAAAAAACGACCAGCGTTTTTTACTGCTTCATTGATTGATATTTGATAAGACATGAAAGGCATATCCCCAATTAACATTGCGTGATGAGCGCCGCGGCTGACTGCTTTACAATGGTGTATCATGTCATCCATGGTGACAGCGAGTGTGTTGGAGTATCCTAGAAATACCATACCAAGCGAATCGCCAACTAAGATCATGTCAATTCCAACTTGGTCGACTGCATGTGAAGTCGAGTAATCATATGCGGTTAACATCGTGATAGGTAAATCTTGCTGTTTCTTTTGAAGCAGAGTTTGAATATTGGTCTTATTTATTCTTAGGAAGGTAGTTGATTTATTTAATTCTTGTGTTGTCATGGTACTCTCCTATTGTTTGGTAGAGGCCAAATTAGATAGTTGTTTTAGTTTATAAAATGTGTCGGTCATGAATGATCCGATCAATTAATATAATTATGCCTGATAAACAAAAAAATCGCAAGTAATATGCGATTTTTATATTCTTATACGAAAAGACAAGTAATTTTATGTAATACTCGATTTTTACTCATACCCCATTTGTTTTAGGTATGGCATAAAAGAGATATTCATTTTTTCTTGATTAGCTTGGTTCATTCTTCTTCGATATCGACCGATTTTTCCTTGACTAAAATGGATTCCTTTTTGTTCGGTGGATGTATTTTCCGGGTGAAATTTTGAGATTTCAGTCTGTATGTGATGATCGAACTGGTCTATATTAAGAAAATCTACTAGTTTCTTCGCCTCTAGATCATAACTGGTTAGTAAATCTTCATAACGTACATGCAAGACTTTTTTGCGTTGCATCCATTTATGCCAGATATCCAAATAGGTCAGCATAAAACTTAATCCATCATCAAGATTTTCAAGACTTGAAAATGCATTTCGTCTTTTCTCAGCGCGAGCACGTTCTCCGTTTTCTAGAGCAGAAAGCAATGCATCTCTAGGATCGCGATATATATAGGTTGTTTTCATCCAACCATTTTTGATCAAGAATGATGCCATTGGGGTAGGAGCGGCGTGAGCTTTAATTACAAATGTGTTCCCTAATAGAGATGGAATGAGCACAGGTAGAATTCTTTTGGGAGTCAAAGTACCAATATTACAGTTTACTTCAGTAAGAATTGACTGTAAATGATACCTCTGCCTAATTTGCCTAGAATCTTGGGCGCCATTTGCTAACATGATGCTATTTGTTAGATTATAATACCAGCCAGAGCCGGCACGAGGCATACCAACAGATAAAATGATCATAGTAGTATTATATTCGTAGCTTTTTTTTCAGCGAAAGATTGAATTTCATACTATAATTGATTGATATTCTACTATCATCTGGAGATTAAGGTATGGAAAAAGCATTTAAATTTCTTATAGGTTTCATTCTTGGTAGTTTGACCGGAGCATCTTTGGCGTTATTAATTACGCCCAAGTCTGGGAAAAATCTTCGACAACAAATTTCTGAAAACGTAAATCGAATAATTACGGAGGTAAAACAAGCTGGTGAAGATCGACGTGCTGAATTAGAAGAACAGCTTTCCCAATTACGTAAACCACAAGCATAGAAAGACTTTGAGTAATTCGGTTCGGTTTCTATATATTCTTAAACACATTGAACCACTCATAACCAAAGAGTTTGATTATTGGGAGATACTTATCGAGTATTGAGCTTTTTGCCGGGTGTAACGAGTCAAACCACTTATTACTAGAATTACTTCTTCTTCGCTCTCACTTATATGAAAGGGGATCGAGACAATATTATCTAATGGTAAGTTGATCTTTTCTATGGTTGTTTCTTCCCCAATTGAAATCATCGATAAGCTGAAGTTTTGGGGAAGACTATTCTGAATTCGAACGAAGCCATCAGCGCTCCAACCATCATCATCATTTTCAAAATCCGAAAAATAATCAATTTCGGGAATTCTAATATCATCGATTAAGAAGCCTTCTCCGTTCACTGCAGCATCGGTAATATATTCGAAACGAAATTGGACTTCTTTACCAGCGAATTGTGATATATCTACTGTCTCGTATATCCACTCAGGTCCGTTATCACTTAATCCATTATATGCCCAGCCATAACTATTTCCAGTTGGGTCGTTTGGAGTTCCAGAAGGGGTTGTGAGAATCTGCCATGTATCACCATCTGTCGATGCAGATAAATAAAGGTAATCATAATCTTGTTCAATGTCATACCAAATCCAGTAAGAAAGAGTTAATGGGCTTTCTTGCTTCGAAAAATCGAATTTTCGGGTGAGAGTCATATCTGCTTCATCCCCTTGGTTGGAATAGAAAGCATAATTGCCTGAGTAAGGATCAGCAGGTAACACATTGATAACTGTATTGCCTTCAAAATTTATCCAGTAATCACCTTGACAGGTGATTCGATAATAATTAACTCCGTATTGACTGACTTCATTTTGAATGAGCTCGTGAGGACATACTCGAATATTATCTGTGATGGATGGTTTGGGCGCTTCTTTATAGTTATTATAGGTATATCTGCCATCGCCAATATTTGGATCTTGGAGATAGGATGCAATTACCCAATCACTAAAGACATCATCTGCACCAATTGCTTGATTTGTTGTTACATCAATTTCCCCAAAATCAGATAAGACTTTATCTATACTTCTCAAACCGTTTGTAGGTTCACTAACAAGCGCTTTAGTTACATCATCACCAAAGCGATCAAGAAAATAGGTCATAAATAGAAAAGATGCCCCATAATATGGGCTCGCACTCGAACCATTAGGCCAATGATTTAATTGAATATCAGGATCGTTTGCATAAAAACGATCCGCTCCACCCACATGATACCCATTTAACAGAACCGCTAAATTTGAAAAACCTTCATTCATCCAAGTGTCTTCGTTACGATCTTGTTTCCAATGAATCATATGTTGAAATTCGTGTGCCAGGACGCTATAAGTATATTCTTCGTTTAGATCTAAATGGTCAGCATTAAGAAAGAACATTTCGTGACCATTGGAGTATTTTTGAACAATTGGAAGGTATTCATCAATTGTTGAATAGTAACCAGCTACGGAAGAACCTAAATTTTTTGCATAAAGAATGAAAATATGGGGATCAGCATCAACCCCTGGGATCCATTCTGTTCCAAAGAAATCATGATTCGTTGGGTAGATTTTATTCTCAAACGTCTCAACTAAATTCTTCAAGTGATTATCTTTGAATGTGATGCCATCCTCGATCCAAAAATATACATGATCGGTAATAAATTGTAAAGTTGCGGTTACTTGGAAGTTCTCATTCTTGTCTGTATCAATCACCCAAAATGATTCTTGGCAGCCTAATTGATAAGAAATCACTGGGAATTCTAGTTTTTCGGGAAGATCCTGTTTCCCTTCAAATCTATAAGCTAAATCCAACGGATCATTTATTGGGATAATTGTTTGCTTGAAAGTCTCTTCTGAAATATTAGAAAGATATGATGATGATTCTTGTGACGGTGTGATTATTGGCTTCGGCGACTCAGGAGTAGCTTCATTATCTTCAGTCTCTTTAATTATGGGAGTAGCATATTGTTCATATCTATCAGTCGATTCGGCTGTGTTGGTGTCCGTTGATAATTTATTTGAAGTAGGAGATTCTATTAAAAGTAAAGTCTCAGAATACCCTGATTGATTTGCATCCAAAATTATATATGTACCTAAGCCGAAAACTACACAAATGCACACTGTAACGATGGTTATTATTATGATGGGAATACTTAATAAAATTGGTATTGATTTCATAACCAATGAGTTTGAAAGATCTTATTTTCTCTTGTTCAATTTATTCAATTCCTTCTAAAGGGCAAGAGAAGGATTGACCCATCGGAGAACGAAAATAAACCGCGATTGGAATGTTGTTTGAATCAAAAACAGCGACAGCTAATGGATCATTGTTGTCGCAGGCGAAAACGAGAACATCAGATCCGCTAGGGAAGATTTTGGGTTTGCTAGATAAAGGCAAGGAGAATATTGTGTTATTTGTACCAACTGTATGAAAAACCAAATTTGGATATGGTTTAGGTCCTAATATCCCACTTTCTCTACCCATTTCTCCTGAGTCGGCTGGAAAATATCTTGGATAGATGCCTCTTCCAGCAATCATTATTCCATCATTTTCTAAGAAAGTATTTATATTATTTTTTTCTTCTGTTGACAGGTTATTTTCCTCAAAGAGATTAGAAAACATCAGATCTTTCTTCGATTGGGTAAACCTTTGAGGAATGCTTGATTCGATGATTGGGAGTATGCAACCCAATAAAAAGAGCAAAAGAGCTATCAATATGAACAACCGTTGATTTGTTGATTGAGAGCCTTGTTTTTTTTGTGAATTTTGTATCGGTAAATTGCTTGGTGTACGTACTACTGGAAAGGTGGTTTGTATGAAAGAACCTGATATATATGCTAGTCCAATACTAAAGTAAACAACCCCAGTCCAATCTACCGGGAGAATATACCTTCCTCCCGAATTGCGAAAAAGGGAATTAAAAAGGATATAAGAAACCCAAAAAAGAATTGGAATAATATTAATCAGTTTATTCTTTTTCCAACCTTCATTAACTCCCAAAGCAATTAACAGAACAATCCCTAATATTGGAAGAATGGTATGAGGTGGGAATGAACCATCCCAATCTCTCCAATAAGGTAAGCTACGTACATAATATCGGATGGAGCAACACTCTTCAAGAAGCTTTTCTAATGAGTGATGCGCCACGAAACCAGAAATTGCTTCAACACCTTGTAATCTTGACGGTAAGACTAAAAAAGTTTGAATTTGACTATGCAAAAAATGTGTCAAAATTAAACCAGGAATCTCTCTGTATTCACTTTTTATATATGAAAGAGCATTATTCGCAGCAATTTTTAATGGATCATTTGAGATTTCAGGATCCTTTTTAACAAGCTCAGTGGGGGAAGGTGCTGATGTGGGTATGATTGATGTGGCTTTGATGGGAGTTGATATTACAGGACTTATTTCTGATTGTTGTTGAACTGTGTTTGAAGGTGTAGGGGTGATTGTTGCAGGTGTGTTCGTGCTGTTAATCGTTTGAGTTGGAGTTGATCCTTCTGGAGGGTGATAACGAAGCTGAATAACTTGATAATGAAAGAAGGGTGAATTTAAGAAAATCTCTCCGGTCTTATCCCAATTCCGAAAAACCCAGGGTGAAATCACTAAAATGATGCCAAGGAAGAAGATAAGGCTTTGTCTTAGGAATATTGAATATTGTCGTTTTGATATGAGTAAAATTGCCAAGATAAATAATATGGGAAATATAAAAACAAATGACTCCAAACGAATAAGCAATATAAATCCCAAAAAACCACCACTTACTAGGGCATATTGGTTTGTTCGATTATTACTTTTCATCCATAAGGTAACAATATAAGTAAAAATTACGACAACCAAAGCCATGGGTAGATCTACCATGAATTGCTTAGCGTGAGAAGTTGTGATATTTCCACCGATAGAAATCGCATTAGCTTCTCGAAATAGGATCAATACCGCTGCAATGACAGCAGCGCTTCGATTGAATATGGTTTTTGTGAGCAAATAAATAAAAGGTGGTAATAGAGCTAAAACGATCACTTGAAGGAAAGCTAACTTTTCATAATCCTGACCAGCGAGTAAATGTAAGATAGTCATACAAGCAGCGTGAGTTGGTCTGCGGATATAAGGCGAATTTTCAAAAATAAACCCCTCGCCAACGAGAGCAGTTTGGGAAGTGAGATCATATACGCGTGCATCTGAAGTAGGATAGAACTCGAAATTCGGCGCTCTTGATTGGCTGATAAACCAACTCGGTTCAATAGGTTTGCTTTGCCATAATATTATTGTTAATATCCATAATATTAGGAATAGTAGGATATCCAGTATCTTTTGTTTTTTTGCTTTTTCCTTTATTGCTTCAGTTCTTTGAAGATACGTTAAATAGACCAATACTCCAATTCCCGATAACCATGCAAGGAATACTTGCAAACCGATAATTGGAGACCCAATTGTATTTAGACCAACATGATTTCTTTCTGTTGGTATATTTTTAATTCCATTGGTTAACCAGATTAAGAATATTAAACCTATGATGATCAAGGTGATATAGAAGGTTTTTTCTGTAGGAATCTTCTTTATCCAAGTGAAGCCTAATTTTATCCAAGTAAGATATAGTAAGGATAATATTGATAAACTGGTCAACCAAATTAATATAGGAAATAATCTGCTAAGATATGTTTTGATAAAGGGGTCATCTACACTGATTGACAATAATAATAAATATACCCCCCAGATAATCAGTGTACATAAAGAACAGAATATTAATTCCCAAATTGGATGGATTAATATTGTAGTAAAAAAATGATTTAATCGTTTAATCGTTTTATATTCTTGGATTAGAGAATTATAAATTAGCCACATGAAACCAACTATAGTTATTAGAATAGCTATAGTTAATAGTAAACGCTCAGATGAGAGACCCAAAAATACTGGGGTTGATGATGAAGGTGATAAGAGCATAATAGCTATAGATACTATGCTTGATAAAATTGCTGCGAAGAGAAAAAATCTCCAAACAACAAGACCTTTTTTATTTCCATTCTCTGAATAATTTATTGTATCCCGCATAATATTTCCTTGTTATTGACTTATTTTTGGATTATTGATTGTCTATATGTGCAGCTGCAGTGATAAGACCGAAAACGATCCAAATATTTGGTTGTGCAAAAGAGTCAAACGAGAAAGCTACAAAAAAGAATGCAATGAATGCTAAGAATCCACTTAATCCCCAAAACCTTTCATCTGGGTTATTAGAAAACCATAAATAGAGTATACATCCAAGAATTGCTAGAATAAACGTAGTAAATGTTGTAAATCCTAGAATACCAGTTTCTGATAATATACGTGCATATAAATTCTTTGGAGTGATTAGTTGGTTTCTTCCCTCTGCAGGGGTTAATTGTCGGATTATTTCATATAGAGCATCATATTGATCTGGTAGCATTTCATCAAAATAAAAAGCAAAATTCCCTAAACCGATACCTATTATGGGATATTCTTGGAATATTCGATAGGCAGTTTCTAAATATACGATTCTTTGTTCTGCTGCAATATATTCCACAAAGGATCTATTTCTAGATTTTGCATCTGTCCAATATCGCCAAGTCCTTGAAAAATAATTGTTTTGTGATCCAATAAATACTAATAATAGTAATATACCAATAAACAGGCTAATTTCCTTGAAAAATCTTTTTCCTTTTGTGATATTGGTTTTTGGTTTTTGGTTTTTTTTTCGTGTGTAGGTATAGTAAATAATATAACTTACAATTATGAGAATTAATAGAATGAAGATACCTGTCCGAGAAAATGTAAATAGCAGGACAAAAATTGACCAAATAAGTAATATAATTTCAGGAGTAATTCTTTTATAATGCCATTTGAATATTCTATTACGGGATAGCAAGGAGCCCAGTAGCCAAGGTGAAAAGAGGAATACAATTTGTTCAGCAAACCATTTTGGCTCAAAAGCCAGTCCTGAAATTCGACTTTGAAACAATTTACGGACTGAGACAAAACTCTGGATATTGCTTAATAATTTAAAGTAATGAGGATCGAAATGGACGATATAAAAAGATTGAAGTGTACCCCAAATTAAAGCCACAGTAAAACCTGCATAGAACCAATATAAAGAAAATCGTAAATCATCCCATTTCTCTGGTAATAAAGCAGTTGTGAAATATATAGCTATACCAATTCCCAGTGTCAACAAGTTACGAATGTACCGGGATTCTAATGAAATTCCATGAAGGGGTTCAATCCCAGAAGCTAGAGCTAATGTGGAGCTAATGATTGCGATTATAACAAAACCAAATAGAGGAAGAAAAGTTCTTGGAATTGGTTTGGTAAGCAATTTGGGTATGGTGACAAGAATTAAAAGGATCACCAAGGGATAGATAATCAGAGGTTGTACGAGAGTTTTCCCTCCAATTGCTGGAGGAAAAAAAGGAAAACTAGTTACAGGAAGAGTAAAAAAGAACAGCGCCCAAAAAATCCTTTTCCCACTACTGAGAAATTTTAGCCATTTTTTATTTCGGATCATACTTTTTTTCTGTATTAAAAACGAATATCAGTTTGATAAATAGCCAAAGAAAAAGACTTACTCCTCCTCCAATAAGTGAAATAGTACTCGTTGGGCGAATAAGTTCAGAATTGTAATTTACAACATTCTCTATAGCAAGATTGGGAGATAATCCGAGGCTTTCGTATGATACTTCTTTATAATGATCGCTAAGCTGATCATCTTTTTGTTCTAATGATGTGGTCTCTTCTTGAAGGGCTTGTATTTCATTATCAATGGTTATTGAGACTTGGTTTATCCAACTATTATAGTATTTAAGTGCAGCTTCTGATGATGGTTGTTTATTAAGAATATCTTGCCATAAAGGAGAGAAGTCCGCTGCTAGAGTGATGATATTTATTATTTCCCATTTCAAGTTGTTGTCTATTGCTAGATCTAAGTCGTTATCTCGAGTCGTTTTTTTCCAATCTAGGATTGATTTATTAGTTTGATTTAGTTTTTCGATACGCAATTGCGCTTCAATTTTTTTATCCTCAATGGACTGTAATTCTTGATCGATCATGAAAGTTTCTTGAGCTGCGATAACAGCATTCTTTACAGTATTACTTGCGAAATCACTCCAAGTGATTGCTGCTTGTTCAGCATGTTCAGGATCATAATGCTCAACGATAAAACTCCATTTACCTGCCGCACGCCAATCTACTTCTAGCATTTCCCTGAAATTCTCTTCTGTGATGGTTTTCCAATATGGATCAATCTGTTGTAATTGGTTAAGCGATTCGTTGACAATTGCACTAAGATATACAACCTCTTCTAGTTGAGACATTTGCCAGAAAAGGTAATTGTCTAAATTAGAATATTTGGGATGTGTAAGTGCAAGAAAAGTAGTATCCGAATATGTCCTATAAGGATTTAATGCGACGTATATCTCTGAAATAGCTCGATATTTTGATGGACAAATATAAGAAATCATCCAGCCTACAAAAAATCCTATTCCAACTATAAGGATCATGATATGCCATTGATGAAATAATTTATAGAGTTCTTGTTGTAAGCGCCAGGTTCTTTTCACTTTTTATCCATTTATATTTTCTTGTTAACTAGGTGATTTTTTGTTTGTAAGATTTTCTAATGGTGTATAGTCATTCAGATAAACCCTGCTTGTAGCAGCAATCATTCCAAAAATGATCCACATATTTGGAATAGCGAATGAGTCAAATGTAAATGCGGATAAAAGAAACGCGATTAGTCCACATAAACCGGCAGTGTTCCAATATTGCCACTTATTATTAGTTGAGAACCTAATGTACAGCATCAATCCAAGATGTCCTATGAAGAAGGTTGAAAATAATAAAGCGCCTATAATACCTGTTTCAGAGAGGATACGTAAATAAAAGTTTTTTGAAGTGATCAAACGATTTCTACCCGCCTCTGGAGTTATTATGCGAAGTACCTCTGGTACTTCGTAAATAGGTCTATATGGAAGCATTTCCTCAAAGTAGAATGCGTAATTTCCCAAACCTACTCCAAATAGTGGGTTCTTATCATATGTATTATATGCTGCTTGGCTATATATTAAGCGAGCATCAAAACCTAGATAGGAGATATAATCCTCAATAGAGGTATCATTTTTCTGCCAATATTCCCAGATCCTAGAAAAAAACAAGCTGCGTGTGCCAATAAAATAAAATGGAATAATCACAAGAAGAAGAGTCAGAATTGGTTCTAGATATCGCCGAAAAGTTCTCATCTTCTGATTGTCTAATCCTGCTTGCTGGGAATTGTCGGTTTCCTCCATATGAATTCTAGGTCTTAGAAATAAAATTGCCAGGAAGACTAATAATACCAAATTAAGTAATCCTGCTCTTGAGAAAGTGAAGGGGATGATGACTAATGACCATACTAATATAAACCACTCAATGGTTATGCGATGCCATCTCCATGAAAATACCGAATATCCTGTAAGGATAGAAGCTAAAGCCCAAGGAAGGATTAATGTGACGATTTGATCTGCGAACCAATGAGGTTCATATGTCATTCCAGATATTCGATCGGTAAGCAGAGGTCTAATAGAGATATGTTGTTGGATTTTTGATATTAAATTATACCAGGATGGATTAAACTGAATTACATAGAGTGCTTGTAAAGAACCCCAAAAAAGGACAAGTATACCTCCTGCGTAAATCCATCTTATAGTCAAATTTAAATCTTCAATTGTTTCTGGTAGTAAGGCAGTTGTAAGATAAATTGAACAGCCAAACGCAAGCGTTATCAAACCACGTAATATTCTTGCTTCAACTGAAATCCCAAGTGCAGGTTCAATTCCCCAAAGTAGAGAAATTGCTGTGCTAGCGATTGCAGATAAAACAAATAATATTAGTGGGATGTAAAATTTAGGAATAGGACGAGATATTAACCTTGGAATAGTAAAAAATAGGACCAAAAATAATAGGGGATAAATTGAAAGTGGTCGTACTAATGCTCCTCCTCCAATTGATGGGGGAAAGTAAGGGAAACTAGTTATCGGTAAAAAAATAAGAAAAGCGATCCATAATAACCGAATAATCCTTTTCTTGGTAAAAATTTTTTTTGGCATTTTATGGTTTTGTTGATAGACTTATTTTTAATAACTGAATAAATACCCAAGCTATCAAGCCTAGAAAACCTCCGACTAAAATCGTTAGGCTTGTTGGGCGAATCTTTTGAGGGGTTTGTTGATTAGTTAAGATTCCATCTACTACTAAATCCGTAGATAAGCCAAGGCTTTTCTTATTTACAATGTTATAGGTGGTTAATATTTTCTGTCGTTCCTCTTCCAACCAATCAATTTCATTAATAGTATTTTCTTTTTCAGATTCCAATAGCTGAATAAATGAATTGATCCAATTCATATATTCTGTTTTTGAAGCATTAATATTCGGAAATTCATTACTAATCAAATTGGGAGAAGATATTATCGAGTTTGATTGGATAATTATAGTTTGAAGAGAAATTCTTAGTGTCTCATCGATATCTTGTTTGTCTGGCAAGTCAGAGATTCTATTTTTCATTTCTGACAATTTTTCAATTGTGTGATCGATTTGATAAATTAATTCCTGCTTATTTGTTTCTGTTTGAATAAAATTTATATTCTTTTGATGCATTTCAATTGCTTGTGATGATTCTGAAATCGCTTCATTGATTTTTTCTAAAACAACAATTTGCCAGATTGTAATGGCTTGATAAGCTAATAAAGGGTCTTGGTTTTCTGCTACTAAGCGCCATTTACCTGCATTTCTCCAGTATACATGTAGACTATCTGCTAACTCTTGTTCGTTTACACCGTTCCAACGACTGTCTTTTTCTTGAAGGAGAGAGAGTGTTTCATCGATAATTTCATTCGTAAAAATAGCGCTATTCAAACAGCTCATCTGCCAATTCTTATAATCATCAACATTTGATATTGGGGCTTGAGAAAGTTCACCAACAAATTGACCATTTGATAATTGCTGGATATTTAAACCAACATATAATTCTCTTGTCGCTCGATATGGAGAAGGTAATAAAGAAGAGAAAAGTAATCCAATAAGGCAACCTGCTATGCAATAACTGAATATAATTGGCCAACGTTGTGTTGCATACAGTATTTCTTTTTGGATAGACCATTCGTTTTTCATTTTTTGGCTTTTGAGAATCTCCTCTATTCAGACCCGAAATTGATTATTGTCGAATTTTACCAGAATAATCACATAGATAAAAAAGATAAACGCGAAGGATAGGTTTGCAAAAATAGGAGATAAATAAGTGATCAAGAACGCTGAAGACCCTAAAATTATGCTTGCGATTTGCATTAATAAAACCGATTGATTAGGAGAGATACCAAATCGAAGAAGACGGTGGTATGTATGATCTAATCCCGATTCATAAATCGGTAATTTCCTTCGTATGCGTGAGTAGATTACAAGAGATGTATCGAATATTGGAATACCTAATATTAATATTGGAGTAAGCCACGATGAAGTCTGATATGCGTTTATAGGTGAATAAATAATTGCAATGATAGCTAATAATAAACCGATTAATTGAGCGCCTGAATCTCCTAAAAAAAGTTTTGCCGGCGGAGAATTATAAAAATAAATTCCGATTAATGTGCCTAGTAAAATGGTTCCCAGTTGCGATACGAAAAATTGTTGAGATTCTAGCGAGAATAAGACAAAAAAAGCAGATGAAGTACTACCTAGACCAACTGCTAATCCATCCATACTGTCGACTAGATTAAAAGCATTAACAATTGCCACAATCCAAAATATTGTGATTACTTGATCTATGATGACAAAATTTAGTTCTGTTCCATGAATAAAGAATTCAGGGGATTCAAATATCCTGACTCGAGTTCCAGTGCTAATAATGATTACCGCGGATATTATTTGTCCGATTAGTTTTATCTCGGGTTGAATATTTTTATAATCATCCCATATTCCAAATAGAAATATGGTTATACTAGCCATAATAAAACCAATAAGTGTATTATCGACTTGTATTTTTGTAATCCAGATCAAAATTAATAAACTGAAGAGCAGAGCAATCCCTCCGGCTATAGGAGTTGGATTTGTGTGCTTTTTGTGTGGTTTAGTCCCTGGATAGTCAATTAATCTTATCTTTTTGGCAAGGTAAATACTAATTCCTCCCAGTAATAATGAGATGATAACTGAGAGTATTAATATATTGAAAAGACTGTTGATTGGTGAATTATGTAAATTCAATGATATCCTCCCTTACAATGATAACATTTATTTCTGTTTATTTTGAGGTCTAGGTGGTCCAGCAATTTTTTCTTCCCTTAATAAATTCATCAACAAGGTTATTAGTAATTTGCACAGCATTAATAAATAATAAAACCAATTAAATAGAAAAAAATAGTGGTTGGCTAAGTTCTTGCGATAATAAAGAAAATAAGACTTGTGCCACGCTATGATGCTTCGATATGGGTCAACTCTAGACCCTCCAATTCCTCCAAAATGGATGATTATTGCTTCTGGCATATAATATATTTTCCATCCTACTTGTCTAGCTCGATAGCAGAAGTCAGCGTCCTCCTGATAAGCAAAAAAACGTTCATCTAGATATCCAATTTGATCAATAACTTCTCGACGAAAAAGCATGCATGACCCCGAAACACCGTCTACTGCGTGGATAATATCTTCATCGATATAATTTAATAAGTACTGCCCCAATAATTTGCTTTTAGGAAAAAGTTTCCATAATCCCAAGAAATAGGTGATGACTGCCCAAGGCGTTGGTTCACCTCGACGACAAGGTCTTTGTAAGGTTAAATCAGCATTGAGAACTTTTGGCCCGCATATTCCGACACTTGGATTTTCTTTCATAAACGATACTAATTTTTCCAGTGCTTCTGGCAAAACAAGAGTGTCAGGATTGATTTGCAGTAAATATTGTCCTTGAGCTTTTCGCAAGGCTTGGTTCATCGGGATGGTATATCCCTCGTTTTTTTCATTTCTAATGATTTGAACTTGTGGAAATTCATCCTTTAGCATTTTGACGACATTGTCTGTAGAACCATTATCTACGACAATGATCTCAAAAGCTAAATTTGTATTGTCATAAATTGATCGAAGACAGTCTTCTAGGACTTTTCTCGATTGGTAGGTGACTATACAAATTGATAGAAGTATTTGATTCAAGGTTGAAGCATTACTTTCTGATAAACTTCTAATGTTTCTCTCGCAGTTCGTTCCCATGTGAATTGTGAAGCTTGTTGATGTCCTTTAATGGATAAAACTTTCTGTAAGTCCTTATTGTATAATAATTTTTTCATGGCTTGATAGAGGGCCTCATCATCTTGCGGTGGTACAAGGAGACAAGCGTCACCGACGAACTCTGGCATTGAGGATATCGCTGTGGTAATGGTTGGAGTACCACATGCCATTGCCTCGAGTGGCGGAAAGCCAAATCCTTCATAAATGGATGGATAAACAAATATCGTAGCTAAATTGTAGATCAGAGGCAAATCCTCTCTATCAACGTATCCGGTGAAATGAACTTTATCCCTTAAATTTTGGGTATCAATATAGTAGTTAACTTCTTCCATTCCCCAACCAGGTCTTCCAGTGATTACCAGAGGGGGAGATGTGGTTTCTTGTATTATTTTCTTGTATGCTTTCAGAAGAGAAGGGATATTCTTTCTTGGTTCGATCAATCCAACATATAAAATAAACTCATTTGGAAGGTTGTATTTTACTTTGCAATTATGAAGAAGTTGCTTGTTGGATATGGGAGTAAAAATACTGTTTATTCCATATGGAACCACATGGATTTTGTTTTCAGAAATGTTATTGAATTTTAAAGTGTCTTTTTTCGTGTTTTCGGAACCAGCGATTATTCCATTGGATATCTGACCACTTAACTTAATCATTAGTGGGAAGAAAAACCTTTTCGATACTGTATGAAGTTTGGGATATAAGAAAAAGGTCATATCATGAAATGTAACAATGGACTTGCATGGTAGAAATATGGGACGTGTGTAATGCAAGGAATGTAATAAGTCCAGCTTTGTTTTTCTGGCTAAATATGGGAGAGTGATTTGTTCCCAAATTAGACGAAGTGCAGGATTCTTTTCCTTAACAATTATCCATTTTATGTTTTTGGATTCTGGAATATCTATCAGTTCATGACCAAAATGATGCGCGAACACAATCAATTCATGTCCAAGTTCTATTTGACTTAAAGCTCGAATTAATTGGATAATATATACTCCAGCGCCGACTGGGTTTTGAGGTAATGGAGTAGCATCGATTCCAATTTTCATGTTTTATTATTAAGCAAACAAGATACTCGTAAAATTTTTATTGCGAACAAGTATCTTGAAAAGAAGTAATGGATGGTGTGAGTAATTTTTTTCTTTTATCGTGGAAATTTTTATTCTTTATTTGTTATTTTGCCTTGTAATCCAAGTAATTCATGGTTTACCATGAATTACTTGGATTCATATATTAGATCATTACTCAGAAGTGACCTTAACAGGAGCCTCGCTACAACCAACACCAATATTGTAATCATCATCAATCCTGGCGCAGATATAATATTCACCTAAAGGAACATCATCTGTATGCCAATAGAAATATGCGTCCGGGGATTCACCATTTCCATTTCGTAATAAAGGCAAGAATAGTGTGTATGGTCCCAATTGTGTTGGTGGAACTGGTTCTTCCTTCGCAGAAGTGGTTGCAGTGTGTTGGAATGGATTATTTGTGTCGGTTGTATAATAAAATTCAATATTAACTTGGTTTAAGTTCTTATTTAGGTAAAAAGAGAGAGGTAATTTATTTCCTTTTACTACCCGATCGACTTTGGTTAGTTTAATCCAATCTAGCTGCTGGAATAATGGATAGTTAAAGATACTTTCATTCGGATCAAAGCGAAGTTGTTGAACGTTGGTATTCTCTTTCCAATTCAATGGAACACCATTACAATATTCCGAATGTTCTTCTGCGGTGCTGTTGAATGGATGATGTAAATCCACCGATAAATTGTACCAGCTAACATCAAAGGGAATATCATGGCTTACTAACCAACAATCCTTACTATCACTTCCTGAAACTTTCCAAATCCAACGAGCGATCATGCCACCTGGAATATTCTGCCAAGGACCATCAGTGAGCATTCGGAAGGTTAGGTATCTATAGTCCACTGCACTTGGAATGTTTGTTGGTGAATTAAGTTCCAGGAATGCATCGAGATAACCTGATGGAGTGGTCATATTTAATAGACCATTTTCAAATGAATAATTGATATCATTAAACTTGGGTACATCATCAGAACTGTTGAAATCCCAAGGATTACCAGCTTTAGTTGCGTAATCCTCTCCACTGGTTGTAGAAGGACGTGTGAAATTTATGATTGGGGTCTGGTTTACTGTAACAATTCCTTCTGTAGCAGTTTCTTCTGTAGCAGTAGTCGTGCCGTCTTTTACTCGATATGTATATGTTCCTGCTGCTACGCCAGCAAAATTTGCTGAATATGTTGTTTGATTAGCGCTGGTGGAGAATGAATCGATCAGAATCTCTCTCCCATTGCTGATTAGATAGAGTTGATATGATTTGTTGCCATCAAGACCACTGATGGCATAATAAACAGGGTTACAATCAGTTAAACGTACCCAATCGACAGCGAATGATGTTTTGTTAGTTGTTGGGTCTATGCGTAGACCTTTCCATTGAGCTTGGGCAGTCCAATTAGTCCCGTAAGAACCCTCAGCCAAATCAATTTTATGTAATTTCCATATGGAAGTTGGGTTTCTCTCAATTTGTTGTTTACCTCCCCAAGTTCCCCCATTTAATTTTTCATCAGCAAAATACATGACCTCCATTGCATCAAAACTTGGATTTGTCGTTCCATAATCAATTTTTGCAGCTACATATAAACAACTATATGTGTTCGATTGGATTGGATAAAGTTCTCCTACTTTACCTACAAGCATTGCTGTATTGTATCCGGGAAATAGAATAGTAAATTGAGGATCAGAGCTAGCAGCATTGGCAGAGAAAATACCATTTTCTACATAGATGTTTTCCAAAGAAATGTCTTGACCTGAGGAGTTAAGGTAAGTACTAATATCAGAAAACTCATTCATATCCCATGGATCTCGTAATACCTTTGTTGCAAAATCATTTCCTTCGGGAATAGTATTATCGGCTGCTCTCACAATAATATTATCAGTAATGTTGGTTAAACAAATAGTGAGAATTAGGATTATAGTTATAAATAAAAAATACCTTTTCAAGTTGTTTTTCCTCTATATATTTTTATCAATATGCAATTAATACTTCAAACTTTATTATTACTTAACATTTTTAAGTATACTCGAAAACCCCTATTTTCTCTTAACAGAATTGTAAAGAGCTTCTTTTGATCGGAGAGGGAGTGATTGGATTTATTATTTGACTAATTTTCTCTAATATCCATAAACAACCATCTCATTGAAAGATGTTAACTGTTCTAATCCGTATTTTTCCATTTCTTGAATAATATTTTCATCATAATTTTCCTTGTTGACAATAATATACTTTACATTAAGTTCTGATAACAAGGATATACTTGTATCGTCCGGGAAATTTTTAAATGTGGGGATATTTTTTTTAAATTTCTTTGGTAGATAGGCTCCATAAAACATACCTATTAGTGGTTTTTCATGAAGCAGTGATCCGTATATATACTCAACGCTATTTGATTTTTGAATTGGGAATTCAACTACAGAACCTTTGTCAGGTTGGTCTGCAAGCCAGTAATCAACCGGTCGATATTCAACGGGTTTGATATCCAGAATGACAGCGTAGTCTATTAGAACAAGGAAAGCTGTCATTAGAAAAAGAATAAAATCTTTTTTTCTAAGTCCTTTTGTAATTCTTGAAAATACAATACCCGAGTAGAATGACATAAATAATGTTGCATATATGCTATATCTTAACCAGGCGCGCATATTGTCGTAATAAGGTAGATATTTGAATAATAAGTAGTTTGGTAGAAGGATTTTATTTTTATAGATAAAGCCGAAACGTTCAATAATATCAGGCACATTGGTTAGTTTGACTTGTTGATTATTCCAATGCAAAGAAGTTCCCATGGAGAGAATAATGCTAACTATGATCAAGAATAATAACCAAATTGTTTGCTTATCTGTTTTCCATCCTCCATTTTTGAAGAATAAATATACACCATAGATGATTAACAAAAAAGGAATGATCCCAATATAAACATATTGTTCAATCCAATTATGGCGTTGAGGCATATATTTTCCCCAAAGGAAATGAGCAGGTGATGGATATATGTAATCTGTAGGGCTAGCAGACCACAGATCAACTTGTGACATGGGGCGGTTATTTTCTTCTCCAAGATTTGATAGTTGATAATATGGAAAAATGGCTAAGAGCAAAAAAGGAAGCGCAATCAAGCAAAATAGTATTAGATTCATCCAAGTTGATTTCTTCAACAAAACTCTGAAATCAACAAAAATAGTAAAGCCGATTGTGAATACTACAATTATGATTAAGGACATATAAAAATAATACATAGAAGACAAGCTTACGAGGCCAAGTCCTAATCCTCCGATGAATGAATAAAAGATCTTGTTTTCAGAGTCATTTATTATTTTATATAGTCCAAAAAAAGTAAGAACTAACCATTGAGTCCCCATCAAGGGTAGGTGACCATAGCTATGTGCTAATCTATAAGGAGCAAATGCAAAAATAGTACCTGACAATAAACTCGCAAATTTATTATTGGTTTCTGTATATACCCAAAAATACATGAGCCAGCCTGATAAGAAGAAGGATAAAAGTAATGTTATGTTATAACCAAAAATCGGATTTTTTAGCAGTGAGAATGGTAATGCTAAAAATACATTGGAGAGAGTAGTTTCGGTGTAGGCTAAATGCCATCCAATTGGGTATTGATGGAATGGCACGATAAATGGGTTAATATGAAGTTCAAAAAGCGTTTTTTGAAACCACCCAATTAACCATATATAATAGTAATTATCTCCTGGACCACCAATTACGCTTGTAGTGATATATTTTATCAATGGCCAAGTATTAATTATTGATAGAAATATGAAGTAAGTTGGAACGAAAACATTATTAAATAACTTTTTCATTTTGATACGTGGAAAAAAGATTATTTGAGTTTGGAATTGGAATATTCTATATATATCTCTCTATACCGTGAAGCAATTTTTGACCAGGTATAGTTTTCTAGAACCTTCTTTTTCCCAATTTCCCCAAGTGACTTAGCCCATGATGGATTTTTTAATAATAGTAATAAAGCTCCGGTTAAACCAAGGTGATCTAAGTAATCTACAACCAGACCATCTATACCAGGTTCTATGACCCAAGGAATAGCTCCTTGCTTACAGCCGATAACCGGTTTCTCAGCTGCCCATGCTTCTAAGAAAGCTATGCCGAAGGACTCGAAACCTGATGGATAAGCCAAGATATCAATAGCCGCATATAAATCTGGTTTCTCATCGGTTAAAAAATTATATTTGATAAATACTTTTTTTCGATATTCTTCAGGCAACATGGCGATTTCTTTTTCTAACTTATCACAATACAACGTTCTTGCTCCAGCGATCAGTAGATTAGTATTTGGAAGTTCTTTCCAGATCCTGATCATTGATTTCATAAGTGTACCGACACCTTTCGCTTCTGCAATTTGACCAATAAAACCTACAACTGAACCATCTTCTTCTATACCTAGTTTTTTCCGTGCTTCTCGGGTATTGATTTTGTAGTAGGGTTCAATATCAACTCCTGCTCCAATCACTGTAATTCTTTCTTTATCTATACCTTTACTATTTAAGAATAGAGCTTCATATTCTGTTAAAGCAATATAATGGTTTGAACGATTGATTGCTTTATAAATCATTTGTCTGTCAAATCCCCAATTATCCATTGGATGAATACAACCAGTGAAAATACAACCTCTTTTAGTCTCTTTTGCTGCTTGTTGAGCAGTGAACATATGTGTTAGTGGAAATGAAGCAGCCGAAATGATATCAGTTGAATAATTTTTAATAGCTTTCTTTAATCCTGGAATTATGGGACCACTCGATATTAACCGTAAATATTGGTTCCCAGGGACATGCAATCGATAAGCAATAGCTTGAGGAATGCGGAAAAATCGGCTGATATGACTTTTAACAGGGAAGCGATATATTTTTACACCATTATACTCACTCCATCCAGTTTCCATTCTATTAAGTTTGGGATTGAAGAAGGCTTCTCCACTAAAGCAATTCGTAGTAAAAATGGTAACTTCATCACCCCACTTGTTTTTTAATTCCTCCGAAACTCTTTGTATCAGAAATTCGGTACCCCCAATAGCTGGATGATATCCTTGTGTGACATGCAATATTCTCATTAAAGTTTGACTGCCTTATTGTGTGCTAGGTTTTTGATAAATGCGACTGAATATACCGCCATGCTCGATGAAATGTTATTTGAAAGCCATATTTACGATAGAGATAAACAGCTTTTGCAATTCGTCCTTTGATTCTCTTTTCTTTTAAGTCTATGATGCGGTTGCGAGCTTCCTCCCAGTCAGGTGCTATACTCCCCTCAAATATGTAATTCTTGAGAGGTTCAATAACTTTTTCCCAACTGAGGAGTTGATGTAGAGCTGAAAAGCCAGTTAGCCAAGTTGTTTTCGGTTTGCTTAATAAGTAATTAATTGCATTAGCTACGGAAAGACTATCAAATTCATTTACGACTTCACCTATATGGTAATTCTTAATCCATTCACTTGTAATATCACCATCTGTAATGATCACTGGTATTTGTGCCCAAATCGCATCTAAGACCCTTGTACGTAGTGAAAAGCGAGTTTCAACATGGATAGGGTGTAAAGTTACGCTAATATCTGCTTCAGAGAGGAAACGTTCTCGGTCTTTGTATGAAACCCATTCAAAAAAAACTATTGATTTTTCAAATTCCCCTAATTCCTTTGCTAATCCGATTGCTTTACTAGCCATCTCATGCTGAGGTACTAATGGATTTGGATGACGGGTTCCAAGAAAAACTAATCGCGCATCCGGATTCTCTTTAATCACTTGAGGCCAAGCTTTTATCAATGTAAGAGGATCAAGCCAATTCCAGATTCCTCCTCCCCATAGAACGATCTTCGCGTTCGCAGGGATATTTGGATGAATACCACGTATTATTGGTGTGGTATCAGGTAAATCTTTTGGTAATCCAATCCCTACTATATCGATTAGAGATCGTAGTGAGGAATCGTGGATAAAATTCTCTGGATTTATTCGTCCATTTGCCGTTAGCACGCCTAACCAATAATCCCTTTGACGTTCGTTACCACAAATAAAAAAATCACCAAGATTAGCAAGATCATTAGTTATTTTGACCGTTTGATCATTTAATAATTTTTGATTATTTATTGATTCGTCCAAATAATAATGCAAATTCTCTAATACTATTGGATCATATAGATCTACAATTATTCGGTTTTCCATCTCTGGTAAAAACTTGAATTTCTCTACCATATATCCTGAAATGAGAGCTGCATCACAATTCTCAATGAGAACTCTTAGGCTGTCAGGATGTTCTTCCCAGTACTGAACTATTCTAAGATTTGGAATTTCTAAATTTGTTGAGTTCGGAATTGCTAATGTCACTGCCATAAATTTGCTCAGTTCCTTTGCAATTTCTAAATAACGCATACCTGGACCAGCCATTTTCTCATCGATAATATCGATACTTGCAATTAAGAAGTGGGGTTGACGGTTTTTATTGTCAAATTCCGGCATTAAATATACCTTTCTGGAGATAATTTTTTTTAAATAATAATCTTCAATAAGTTGCCAGGTCAGTTCAGGAAGTCCTTCCCAAACCAAGGTTCTAGGCATTTTCTTTTGAATTGCATATAGTTCATCATCATCGACAGTGCGTTGGTTTTGTAACAGTTTCCGTTTTTTGAGAATTTCTGGTAAATCATGGATAACCTTAGCCCATGCATTAAAGTAAGCTTTCATATTTCTAAAATCAATCTTTAGCAATAAGCGAAAAATATTTAGCAAATCCTCAATAAGATAATTTTTCAAAAAACGGAAAAGGTATTTGTCATTAATTAAGATAACAAACCGATAACGTCCATAAGCAACGTTCTGTAATTTTGTTGGTGTGAGATTGTCGTTTTTCTCTCCGGGTATTTTGCCGCCGAATGCGTGGTATATGATTGCATTGGCAGCAGGAATAACTCTGATTCCTTTTGCACGCGCACGATAACTCCATTCCGCATCTTCATAGTACATTGGGAAATTCTCGTCGATACTTCCTATGAAGTCAAATAATTTCTTGGGAAATAAAGTCGCCGCAAAACAAGCGGAAGGTAATTCTATCCAGTAGTCGAATTGTCCTAAATCCAAGTAACCAAGACAATTATCGGTTCCCCATGAAAATTGACCTACTCTATTACCAATTCCATTAATGAAAGAAGGCGCCCACCAGAATTTGAGTTTTCCTGCAACAATTGCGTTATCTCCATGTTTTTTCTCCAATCTCACCATTTCAGAAATTGCATCTGACCCAACTTTTACATCTGGATTTACTAAAAAGATATAATCACCTTTCGCGGATGATATCCCAATATTGTTTGCTTTGGCGAACGAAGTAGTACTTATAAGTTTAATAATTTTTATTTCAGGATAATTTTCTTCGATCCATTCAATTGTGCCATCGTTGCTTTCGTTCTCAACCAAAATAATTTCTATTGGAGAATAGGTTTGATCATAGATGGATGGTATTACTTCTCCTAACCAATCAAGACTTTTATAAGCTACAATTATTGCTGAAACAAGAGGACCTTCGACTTTCTCCAAGCGCTTTGTTTCTGGAGAATATCCTTTTCGAACAAGTAGTTCTGCTTCTGACAAACAGGCAATTGCTGCACGTATTAGGTCGGGATTAATATCATTATTTTCTTCAATAATTTGATCAAGCGTTTTGTCTTGTGCATTGTTCCATAGTTTGATAATATAGTCATCGGCGGCAATTTTACCACCTTGTTTTGTGTTGAATATTGCTCGACCTTTTAGTTGAGAAGCATTGACGCCATCTGGTTTTTGATACTTAATCATGATACTCTCTTTCAAATTTGCTAATATAAGCTAAAGATTTCTAAAACCCAACAATATTCATAATGAATTCCTGTAGTCTGAAATTTGAATTAATAATTGTCTCAAATATATTATTGATTGTTCTTTTCACAAATCATTTTTGAAAAGAGACTTGAAGAATTATTAAAATAAATAGATAGTCAATCTTAGGGATCTTGATTACTAAAGTGGTTTTTACTGATATCAGCTAAGAATTAAATGTTGCTTGACTTGTTTTCGTTACAAATGAAATATAATTTAGGTGATAAAAAAATTCCGTCTTTTATTTCAAAATAATAGTCATTTATAAACACTTCTAGAGAATTCAAACAGGCCTTGGGGATGTTTACCCTATTTGTGCTTTAATTAGTCAATATTTACCTAACTAATTACATTACGGTGGTTAAATCTATACAGGATATTCCTTACTAAGGAATAATAATCATATATTTATTACATATTTTTGGGATATTTGCCAATCCGGTAATTTTAATTTAAAGGTATCCTTGAAAAGGTTACAATTGAGCGCTGAAAAAAGTGGACGCGTTGCTGGGGTTGGGAATGAACTTGTTTTCATGGGAGTGACCTTTTTTGTTTTTTGTTCGGTTTTCGATGGATCATTCTCAAGTATTGCCTTTGCCCATTCATATCGACTGGCAAAACCATCTCCAGCTAGATGATAGATGCCTTTTCTTTCCTTCATCCAACCTCTTATATCATCGTCTCCTTTTACAAGCATTTGTGCTGTAATTTCCGCTAAACTACGTGCCCAGGTAGGATTTCCTATCTGATCATCAACTATCATTAGCTCTTCTTTTTCTCTTGACCATTTCAATACTTTGGTAACAAAACTGTCGCCTCGCATGCTATACACCCAACTGGTTCGAAAAATAAAATAGGCATCATCGATTTGTTCGATAGCTTGTTCTCCAAGAAATTTGCTTTGTCCATATACACTTAATGGATTGGGTTTATCTGTTTCAACATATAGTAACCCTTTTCTGCCATCAAAGACATAATCGGTTGAAAAATGGATCAGTGCAGCATTAACTTTCTTGGAATATTCTGCCATGATGCCAGGCGCTTCTGCATTGATAGCCATGGCAAGTTCAGATTCTGTTTCAGCTTTGTCGACTGCTGTATATGCGGTTGCATTGATGATAACATTCGGTTGGATTTCTTCGATGATCGGTTTTAAACAATCAGGATTGGATAGATCGATATCAGGAAAGTCTAATGCGATCACATTCCCTAAGGTTAGTAGCGTACGATTTAACTCCCATCCCAATTGCCCTCTCTTACCGAACAATAGAATAGTAGGTCTTTTGATATTAACCATTTGGCATCGGATGATCTTCTGCTAGGCGCTTTAGATAATCGCCATAGCGGTTATTGTTATATTGATTTGCGAGTTCAATCAAATTTTCTTTTTCAATATATCCTAATCGATAGGCTATTTCTTCAGGGCATGAGATCATCATACCTTGCCTGTCTTCAACGGCTTGAACGAAATTAGCCGCTTGCAGGAGGGATTCATGTGTACCAGCATCTAGCCAAGCTACTCCTCTACCCATAACGCTTACGTGTAATTCATTCAACTCTAAATATACTCGGTTTAGGTCTGTAATTTCAAGTTCCCCACGTGCGGATGGTTTAAGGTTGGATGCAAGTTCTACGACTTTATGATCAAAAAAATATAATCCAGGCACAGCAAAATTCGAACGGGGATATTGAGGTTTTTCTTCTAGGCTAATTGCTTTCCCATTTTCGTCAAACTCCACAACGCCATAACGTTGTGGATCACGCACTGGGTATGCAAAGATCATGGCTCCCTCTGTTAGTTGAGCAGCTTCTCGTAATTTTGCTGGTAAACCATGTCCAAAGAAGATATTATCGCCTAATATTAGACAAACAGGTTCTGATGCGATGAAATCTGGATTGACTAGAAATGCATCCGCTAAACCGCGTGGTTTAGCTTGTTCTGTATATTCAATATTTAAACCCCATTGTTTACCATCCAGCATAAGTGACTTGAATGCTGGTAAGGCTGTTGGGGTGCTGATAACTAAAATGTCTCTTATACCAGCTAACATTAACATGGATAATGGGTAATAAACCATTGGTTTATCATAGACGGGAAGGAGTTGTTTACTTATACTCATTGTAAGTGGGAAGAGACGTGTCCCATGACCACCAGCTAAGATTATTCCTTTCATGAATTTTAATCCTTTTTCGTTTCACGTTGCGTAATGTAATTTTCTTTTACCCATGATTGGTATGATTTTTGTTCTCTGATTTTATCTAACCAATCTTGATTAGATAAATACCATTCAACAGTTTTTCTCAATCCACTACCAAGGGAATGTTTGGGTTGCCATCCTAATTCATGTTGAATCCGTGAGATATCCATCGCATATCTACGGTCATGTCCTGGACGATCTTTCACAAATTGAATCAAATTCTTGTGTGGTCTGTATTTGGACTTTGGAAGCATTTCATCTAAAATTTCGCAGATTGTCTCCACAATCTCTAGATTTGTTGGTTGGTTATTGCCTCCAATATTATATGTTTTTCCAGGTGGACTTTTAGTAAGAACTGTATGGATAGCTTCGGCATGGTCTTCAACAAAAAGCCAATCTCTAATTTGTTTCCCATCCCCATACATAGGTAATGGTTTGCCTTCTATGGCATTAGTGATAATTAAAGGGATTAATTTTTCTGGAAATTGATATGGTCCGTAGTTGTTTGAACAATTGGTTATTGAAAAAGGTAAATTATAGGTGTGTCCATATGATCGCACTAAATGATCACTGGAAGCTTTTGAGGCTGCGTAAGGGGAGTTAGGAGCATAGCGATTTGTTTCGCAAAATGCATGCTCATCAGGTAGAAGTGAACCATATACCTCATCTGTGGATATATGGTGAAATCTTGGATAATTGAGTTCTTTATTTATAGAATTGTCTTTATCTAACCAATACTTTCTTGATGCTTCTAGAAGTGTATAAGTACCAACGATATTGGTTTGAATAAATTGTCCTGGTCCTAGAATGGATCGGTCAACATGCGTTTCAGCAGCAAAATGAACGATAGTGTCAATTAGTTGGCTCTCTAGTACTTTTTCAACAAATTCAGCATCGCAAATATCACCTTTGATGAATTTATATCTACTGCTATCGGGTAAGTTTTTAAGATTTTCCTGACTCCCAGCGTAGGTTAAGGCATCTAAATTTATAACCTGAATAGATTTTTCTCTATCTAAAATATAATGGATAAAATTAGAGCCGATAAAGCCAGCGCCACCAGTGATTAATATATTTTGCATACTATTCTCCAGAATGTTTAATCAAATAATTCAGCTTCTGTAAATAATTTTCCATTCTGATCTTTGCTAGATAGGATGGGTTCAAAACGATCCACTATCGGCCATTCAATATTAATTTTGGGATCATTCCATAATATTGTGCGTTCCCATTCTGGTGAATAATAATCATCTACTTTATACACAATCTCTGCCCATTCGCTTAGAACAAGGAAACCATGCGCAAAACCTTTTGGAATAAATAGCTGCTTTTTATTTTCCGAGCTGAGAATTGCTCCTACCCAATCCCCAAATGTGGGGGATCTTTTTCTTAGATCAACTGCCACATCGAACACTTCTCCAACAATTGCTCTAACCAATTTCGCTTGGGTATTTTTTATTTGGTAATGCAATCCTCGAAGTGTATTTTGTACTGAACCAGAGTGATTTTCTTGAACAAACGAAAAGTTGATTCTATTATTTGAGAACATTCTTGATTGGTATGTTTCTAGAAAAAAACCGCGTTCATCTTTAAATACTTTCGGTTGAATGGTGATAACATCAGGGATTTTAGTTGATAAGAATTCCATTGTAGTTTTATCTTGTCGATAAATTCTGTCGCTTTAAAAATAACTTCTTGATTTGTTATGGCAATTATTTAATATTTAAATCGATTAATACGTATGATTTGGGCTGCTAATAATTTTCCTTTCAAGCTTGTTTTGAAATCAATTGTAGTAAAAATATAAGTGGTTTGTTTCGACAAACCACTTATTTTCTAGTCTATTGAATTTCTATTACATAAAAATCGTGGATTATTTGGATAATTCAACATAGACTGGATCATTTATTGTTATCGGATTAGTCCATGATATTTCATTACCGAATTTGTCTAATACTTTTGTAGTATTAGATGGCAGTGTTACAGAAACATTCACTTGATTAGTAGACCACATGATCCAGATATATTTTGATGAGGTCGCGAACTTATATGTTGTCACTCCTGAGTAATCAAAGCTTTCGCCTAATGCGGTTGTGTTGTGCATTTCTTGAGTCATGAATTGATAAGCGTTATAAGCTAGTTTAGGATTTTGATTGCCGTCTAAAAGACTACAATATCGCCAACCTGGTCCTTCAAGTTCATACCAAATTGAACCTAATAAACCTATTGATTTTGAGATGGAGTATAAACGAGGGACATAACTAGCTTGATTTCCATAAAACCTTTCAAGATTACTATTGCAATCGCTCCATTCCGGACAGTTAAAGGCTGTTTCACCATTGAATATTGGTTTAGAGAACCCATAATTAGCCATAACTTCTTTTACAAACGCTGCTTTTCCCTTTAATATACCTCCACGATGTTCCCACTTTGGATGGGTTTCGTCAACTATTTTTCCTGATAATTCATAGGGGTATGTATGAAAATTAGCGATATCGAAATAATTTCCACCACCATTACGGAGAATACCTTTAAGAAAATTTCCCGAAGGACAGGTTTCACCTTGAGGTGGATGTTCGGGATCACAATCTAATAATAATCCACCTAACACAACTTGAGCATTTGGATCTACCGCTTTGACAGCCGGGTAAGCAACTTTCAGCATTTCTGCATAATAATCACCACCATAATATTCTAAATCTGAAGAATCTCCCCAGCAGCCATACCCACTGTCACCATCTGCTATAAGTGACCAAGGAGCATCTTGTTCATTAAAGAATT
>Ga0172370_10000560_pt1 | contig 57939 bp, 47 predicted proteins | sample LakKiv5m_FD_114538 | JGI IMG/M metagenome (GOLD analysis project Ga0172370, IMG submission 114538) | Freshwater microbial communities from Kabuno Bay, South-Kivu, Congo - kab_022012_11.5m | ecosystem: Environmental > Aquatic > Freshwater > Lake | place: Democratic Republic of the Congo... | reverse complement strand
GCTCGAGGAAGAGCTCGCGGAGATCGAGCGCAAAGGCCGAAAACTCTCCGAAGATATGAACGAGCTTGAGGGTTCTATCAGCCAGCGCACCGCCGACCTCGCGGAGAAGCGCAAGGAATCGGCGGAGCTCGATCAAAAGCTCCAGAGCATCCAGGGCGAACTCGAAAGTCTGCACATGGCAATCGCGCAGAGCGAAACGGAGATACGCACGCTCAAGGACACGTTCACGGAGCTTTACTCGCGCGATCTCCTCGCGTTTGAGACGCGGATGTACGATATCCGCAAGCCTCTCTCGGAGATCCGCGAGCTTCTGGCTTCCTACAAGGGTTCTCTCTCCGCGCTCGGGTCGGTCAACCTCATGGCACCTGAGGAGTTCGAAGAGGTCAAGCAGCGCTACGATTTTCTGACGGGGCAATTCGAGGACCTCGTGAAGGCGCGCACCGACCTCGTGCGAATCACCGATGAAATCCGCACGGAGAGCGCGCAGCTCTTCGTCGACACCTACAACCGCATCAAGAAGAATTTCCACAACATGTTCCGGCGCCTCTTCGGTGGCGGACGCGCGGAGCTGCGCCTTCAAGATTCAGACCACGTGCTGGAGAGCGGCATCGAGATCTACGCGCAGCCTCCCGGCAAGAAGCTTGAGAATATCTCGCTGCTCTCGGGCGGCGAGCGGACACTCACCGCGATCGCGCTGCTCTTCGCCACGTACATGGTGAAGCCCTCTCCCTTCTGTTTCCTCGATGAGATCGATGCCGCCCTCGACGAGGGGAACATCATCCAGCTCGTCAATCTCCTGAGAGAGTTCGGGACCACGAGCCAGTTCATCGTGATCACGCACAACAAGAAGACGGTTGCCTGCGCGGACACGCTGCTCGGCGTCACGATGGAGGAGTCGGGCGTGACCAAGACCATCGCTATCCGCGTGCAGAATGACAACGGCATCGTGCGGCCTGTCTACAACCACGAAGAGACTTTCGCCGAGGAAGAGGTCGAGTACGAGGAGGGCCGCCAGCTCGATGATGTGCCGCTCGCAGGCACTTCAGGGCGCGCGACCGTGACCTCGCCCGAAGCCGGGCCCGATAGCGCGGTTTCGGGCGAGCTGAAAGGATAGACCCATGAACGCGGAAGCGCGGAATGAACGAATTTTCTATCAGGACCCATCGAAAACAGAGCACGACGCGGTCATCCTCGAGATTGCGCGCACGGACAGCGGAGCTCCGGCGAAGGTGCGCTTCGACGCGACCATATTCTACCCCGAGGGCGGCGGCCAGCCACCCGACCTGGGCTGGATCGGTTCCGCCAAGGTGCTCGACGTGCAGGAGATCGACGGCGATGTCTGGCATACAGTGTCGGGAGATGGCGCCGATGCGCTGCGACTCGGCGAGACCGCGCATCTGCACATCGATGGCGAGCGCCGCCTCTACCACACTCAGCAGCACACCGGCCAGCACCTCCTGTCCGCCGTGCTAGAGCAGGACTACGACATCCGCACGCTCTCGTTTCATCTTGGCGAAGAGTATTGCACCATAGATGTGTCCTCTCAAAATCCAGCCGATTTGCGGCTCGACGAGGTTGAAGCGAAGGTCGAGGCATGGATTGCGCGCGACGCGCCAGTGCGCGTGCACTACTGCCCGCCGGAGGATGTTTCGTCTTTCCGGTTGAGAAAGCGCCCGCCCGCCGATGAAGCCGTGATCCGCGTCGTCGAGATCGACGGGTACGACTGGTCGCCCTGTGGCGGCACGCATGTCGAGCGCTCGGGCCAGATCCGAGCCCTTAAAATTCTCTCGGTCGAGCGCTACAAGGGCAACACGCGCCTCTACTTTGTCGCGGGCGCCCACGCTATCGACGTGCTCGCGCACGCGTACGAAGAGGCGCGGCGCGCGGCCCTGCTCCTGAGCGCGGGAGTGGAGAATCTCGCCGCGAAGGTTGCCGAGAGCGTCGAAAAGGCCGCGCTCGTGGACCGAAAGTGCAGGCGCTACGCGCAGCAGAGCGCGGAAGCTACCGTCGCGCTCGCCGCCGCGGCACTTGCCACCGCGGCCCAGGATTCGGCCTCCATTCTCGTTTTTGACCTTGGCGACGAAGACGCTGAGAGGGCGACCGCGCTGGCGAGGGCCGCCGGCGCGATTGGCAAGGCAGCGCTCGCGCTCTCTGTTCTGGACATGACGGTGGTGGCGCAGACTCCCCCGGGTGGCGGCTTTCCCGCGCTCGCGGCGGTTTTAAAACCTTCGATGGCGCAGCTCGGCGGGCGCGGCGGCGGTGGTCCTGCCTTTTTCAGGGCGAGTTTCGGTACAGTAGAAGAGGCGCGGCGTTTTATGGAAGGCGCTAAGGAATTGCTGCGCGGCGGCAGCCACAGAGAATAACATTTCGGTCGCGCGCGGATGGGGCACCCGCAATTTAGCGCCACCAGCCCAATGTGGTGCCGCCACTACGCGCTTCCCCCGCTAACCGCAAGATGCGCCGCCACTGCTGCCCCCACCGCCATTTCAAAATGGCGTCGCCCGCAAGATGTTACAGCGCGAGAGGCCGCCTGTTGTCGGTGAGCCGCTCGCACAGATACTCCCTGTCGAGACTTAGCTCGCGAATGAAGAGCCTCATCTGCTCCTCCGAGAGGAGATTCTGCTCGGCGTAGAGATACGCGAGGGCGCGCTCCGCGATGAGCGGCACTCTGAGCGCGTTGAGGTGCATTTCGTGCTCCTCGCCCGCGCCCGTGCGCCCTTCGATCGAAGAGTAGAGCCTTGAATCCTCGATATTGCCCTGCAGCGCGCTGAGCTCCGCGAGCAGGGGCGCGATGTTGCCCCGCGCGGCGAGCTCTCCGAAGGGCTTGAGCGTAAAGAAGGTGTACTCCTTGCCCGGCAGGTAATGGTGCTCGTCGCAGCGCGTGCAGTAGTTCGGTTCGCGCCCGTCATGCTTCGCCCTGTCGCCCCCGATGATGATGAGCGGATCAAAGTAGAGCGCGGGGCACTCGCGGCCATCCACCGAATAGTAGCGGTAGGTGTAGAGCGAATCCTTGAGGCACTCGTCGTGCTCGCAGTAGGCGGTGAGAGGGATGATGTCCGTCGCGGTCTCGAGGAGGAGGCGCGCGGTCTGGTTGAATATTTCTCTGCGGAAATTGAGGACGAGGGTGGGGTAGATGAAGCAGAGCCCGCGCGACTCGGCTTCATCCTTCATGAGGTAGGCGATCCGCTCGTCAAAGAAGGCTGCCTCGTCGATGACCCAGGTGCCCACCTCGGAGTTCTCGGCGATAAGCATCTCGAGTTCGAACGAGTCCTTGGCGGCGCCGATGCGGTTGCCGCAGCGCTCGTAGCCGCCTCGGTAAGCGAGTGCATCGTCGGGGTAGTCGGGAAAACGGCTCTTGTCGAGCGCGGATCGAACCACGAACACATCTCGGCGATCGACCGCGCCTGAACTCGTCAGCTTCGAGGCCGCGCCCTTCTTTTTGAGGGCGATCCGGCTGTCGCGCCACACGCGCGCTGAAAATTCTGTCTTTCCCGAACCCATCGGCCCTATGACGAGAATGCGCTTGCCCGACGAGACAAAGTCGTGGTGTTTCGCCATCGAGTGGATGTTGAGCTGCGGAAAGCCGAGGCTCTTCAGGAATTCGCCTGTTTCATCGTTGTGCTGCATGCTGACCTGCTCTTCCTGTTATTTTTTGAGCGCCGCGAGCGATGGCTGGGCGCGGTCCGTGCGGACGACGTTCGGATTGACGCTCGGCGTGCCGAAGGCGAAATATTTGTAGGGGTGAATGTCGAGCGCGTTCTGGTACCAGCCCTCGATGTAGTCAGTGTCGACCACGGACGCGGCGAAGTTGTGGTAGATGGGGAGGCAGGCGCCGCCCTGGAGCAACTCTGTCTCCGCCTTCGCGAGAAGCTGCATGCGCGCGTCCTCGCCCGCGCCATACGACTGCTCCATGTAGTTCATGAAGGTCTGGTCGCTGTAGCCGGCGATATTGAGGGGCGCGCCAGTCGTCCACATCTGGAGGAAGGCCTCGGGATCGGCGAAGTCGCCGATCCAGGTCTCGTGGGCCAGGGTAAAGGAACTCGCGTCGGCGCGGTTGCCGATCGTCTCGTAGTAGGTGGCGGGGACCATCGGTTTCAGCGTCACCTTGAGGCCGATCTCCTTTTCCCACGCCGCCTTGAAGGCGGTGGCGATCGTGCGCGGCGTCGCGTAGTCCGCGTAGGCTATCGTGACCTCAGGCAGGCCCGCGCCGTTCGGGAATCCCGCGTCCGCAAGCAGCTTCATCGCCTCGTCGCGGTTCTGCGCCTCGATGCCCTTCGTTTTGGAGTAGCCCGGAAGCGGCAGCACGAGCGTCGTCGCGGGAAGCCTGTAGAGGTCGCCGGACCGGATGCTGTCCCAGGGCAGGAGGAGCGCGAGAGCCCGCCGCACGCGCTGATCGCTCCAAGGCGCGGTTCGGCAGTTGAAGAACCAGTAATGCGTCGAGTAGATCGGGAAGTACTGGATCGCGGTCTGAAGCAGAATCTGATCGAAGTTGCCCGGACCATCGAGCCAGTGCGCGTACCCGGTGTTGAAGAGCGAGGTCGCCTTCGCGTCGTCGTCGGTGAAGATCATGCGCAGCTTGGGAATTCGCACATTCGCGGTATCCCAGTACTGGTCGTTCTTTTCGAGGACGAGCTCGGTGTCGGTCATCGAGACGGGCTTATAGGGACCGTCGACGGGGTAGGGCATGGCCGATCTCCAGTCCTGTACCTTGTAGAGCGAAGGGTGGACGAGGGCGAAGGACTGGTGGCAGAGCAGCCGAGTGAAGTATGCCACAGGCCGCACCAGCGTCACTTCGAGCGTGCGCGCATCGATCGCTTTGATGCCCACGCTCTCCCTGTGCCTGTCGCTTGGGCTCGCCTCGCGGTAGGCCTTCGCTCCCGCGATGATGTCGAAGAAGGTGGCGTACTCGGCGTTCAAATCGAGCATTCTGAACCATGAACCGACAAAATCGTCGGCGGTGATGGGGCTGCCGTCCGACCAGCGGGCGTTTTCGCGGATCGTGAAGCGGTAGAGCTTCTTGTCCGTGGAGCGTTCCCAGGACTGGGCAAGGGCGCGCACGGGGTCGAGCGACTGCGGATCGTAGCTGAAGAGGCCCTCGTAGAGCGCGGTCTGAATCTGCGCCTCGTTCGAGAATATCGCGCGCTGAGGATCGAGCTGGGGCAGCTGCGCTCCGAACACGCTGACGAATTCTGTTTCCACAGGCTGATTCTGGCTCTGCGTTTGATCTTGCGCTTGATTTTGATCCTGCGCCGCCAGCGGCGAGAGCAGGAATACCGCGGCGATCGCGGCCAAGATGTGCCTTGAGTTCATGGACACAAGTATGCGATATAATAGTGCGGAAGGCAATCAATATGGGTGTTGAAAAGATGTTCACGCCGGAGCGGCTCGTGGTGGGGGTGCTCTCGTCCGAAAATGCGGTGGAGCTCGCCGCATTGGAAGCGCTGCGTGCGCGCTTTGGGTCGCTCTGTCTCCAGTCCGAGAGGGCAGAGTTTCATTGGACCGACTACTACCGCCCGGAAATGGGTGAAAGAATCATGCGCTCGTATTGGGCCTTCGAGGATCTCGTCGATCCATCGTCGCTCGCGGCGATCAAACGCGAAACCGACAGCCTCGAGCGGCGGTTCGCCTTGGACGGCAAGCGCAGGGTCAACCTCGACCCGGGCATTCTTGGGACTGCGCGTTTCTGCCTCGCCACCACCAAAGATCGATCGCACCGGCTTCCGCTCGCCGACGGCATCTACGGAGAACTCACGCTGATCTACGAGCATGGCGCGTTCAAGGCGCTTCCCTGGACCTACCCCGACTGGGCATCCGAGCCAGTGAGGCTCATGCTCTCGGCCGAGCGGGCTCGCCTTCTCGATGAACTTCGCCGTCGCGGACTTCTCTGAACCGCGGAATTCTGAATTCAAAGAGCGAGCCCTCATTCGCCCAGCTCTCCGCGCGGACAGAGCCGCCGTGAGCCACCGCGATGTGCTTCACGATCGCGAGTCCGAGCCCTGAACCGCCGCTCATGGGCGATCCGGGCGCGCGGTCAGGATCGGCGCTGCTGCGCGACTTGTCCGCCCTATAGAAACGCTCGAATATGTGCGCCAGATCCTTGGCCGCGATGCCCGCGCCGAAGTCGCGCACGCGCACCACGATTTCCTGCGCTTCCCTTGCGGCTTCGACGGCTATTTTCTCGCGTGATCCCGAGTGCTGCACCGCGTTCGCCATGAGGTTGAACACCGCCTGCTCGATGAGCCCCGCGTTCACGTCGACGTCGAGGTCCTCGGCGCATGAAATCTCGATGGCGCCCGCGGTCGGGTAGCGAAGCCGCACTGTTTTGGCCGCCTCACGCAGCACCGCCGCGAGATTGAAGCGCTCGCGCACAATCCACGATTCAGGATCATGCTCAAGTTTCGCGAGCATGAGAAGGTCGGCGACAATCCGTTCCATGCGGACCGCCTGGTGTTCGATCACCTGAGCCCAAGCGCGCCCCTCTTCGCCGATTTCAGCGCTCAAGAGCATCTCGGCGTAGCCCTTCACGATTTGCACAGGCGTGCGCAGCTCGTGCGACACATTGGCGACGAAATTCTTCTTGAGATTTTCAATCTTTCGGAGCGAAGTGATGTCGCTGATCGCAACAACCACTCCCTCGGCGTTGCCCATGGCGAAGCGTCGTGCCCTCGCCGCGAGAATCGACTCGCTCTTGTCCTGAATCACCGTGAACTGCTCGAGCTCGGCTCCGCCCTCCGCACGACAGCGCTCTATGAGCTTTCGCAGGTCGGGGGCGCGGAAGAAAAAAGAAGAGAGCTGCTGGCCCTTGTCGCGCGGAATGCCGAAGAGCCGGTACGCGGCGCTGTTCGCGGCGATGAGCTCCCGCGGCGCGCGCAGGGCGATGATCGCCTCGTCGGTCGCGTCGAAAATCGACTGGAGGCGCTCGCTGAGCTCGGAGACATGGCTGGATTGGGTTTGAAGCTCTTCGTTGAGGTTCTTGAGCTGAAGGTTGAGGGCGGCTGTTGCCTCGCGGTGCCACATGGAGAGGCGCAGAACGAGCGAAACGCAGATGGCCGCGCTCAAGACAGCTTCGATCCAGATCGCGAGGATCGCGTTTCTCGATGCGAGGATGAGCGATAGCGCAGCGACTGCTGCCAAAGCAGTGCCACCAGCCGCGAGCGCATGCCGATCGCGCGATGAGCCTTTTGTAGACTTCTTCATTGGTCCCTGAACCGATACCCGACGCCTCGGACGGTCTCGACGAGCGCGCTTCGGTCTCCAAGCTTGCGCCGGATCGCGAGAATGTGAACATCGATGGAGCGTTCGGTGACCGCCGCGTCCCCTCCGCGAATCTCCGCGATGAGCCGCTCGCGCGGAAAGACTCTGCCTGGATTTTTCATGAGAAGCTCCAGAATGGAGAATTCTGTCGCCGAGAGATCGATCGGGCGCTGGTCGCTCAGCACCTCGTGGCGGGCGCTGTCGAGGGTGACGCCGTCGCTGTGCACGCGGCGGTCGGTCGCTTCGGGCTCCGAAGTACCCTCGTGCCGCCTCAGCACCGCGCGGAGCCGCGCCTCGAGAACCTTCAGGCTGAACGGCTTCACCACATAGTCTTCCGCGCCGAGCTCGAGGCCCGCGACCACGTCGCTGTCGTCGTCCTTCGCGGAGGTGATGAGTATCGGTACCGAGGAGAGGGCACTGTCCTTCTTGAGCTTTCGAATGAAGGCAAACCCATCCATGCCGGGAAGCATGAGGTCGAGCAGGATCGCGGCGACGCTCCCGTTCTTGAGAAAGGCGAGGGCGCGCTCCGCGTCAGGCTGCCAGATAGTGTGGTATCCGGCCTTCCCGAGGCTCGTCGAGATCAACTGCGCGATATCTCGGTCATCTTCTACGATCAGTATGCTTTCCATGGCAATCTCACGCGTTCAGCTCGGCGTGAATACCCTCCACCATGTAGAGAATCGATTCACAGGCGTTCGTCATGTGGTCGCCCAGGCGCTCGAGATAGCCCGACACCTGAATGAACTTCGCGACTTTCTCCGCGTCCTCGGGCCTCGAAGCGAGCAGAGCCACCATCTCCTTGATGAGGCCCTTGTGGAGGTGGTCGATCTCGTCGTCCATGAGAGAAACCTGCCTTGCGCGCGTCGCGTCTCTCTGGATGAAGGATTCGATGGTACCGGAGATCATCGCCGCGCCGATCTCGGTCATTCTCTCCAGCATCTCCGTCTGGCGCCACTGGGGTTCCTGCGCGAAGTGCTTGGTCGCCTTGGCCAGGTGCGCCGCGTAGTCCGCTGCGCGCTCAAGGTCGGAGGCCATCTGGATGGCGCACAGCAATAGGCGTAGATCCTTCGCCACAGGCTGCTGGGTCGCCATGGTCGTGGCGACGAGGTCGTCGATCTCGAGCTGTTGCGCGTCGATGGCGCCATCTGCCTTCTTGACACTCTTCGCTGCTTCGGTATCGCGCTCGCGGAACGCGCGCATCGCCTTGAGGAGGGAGTCGGACGCCGCTGCGCCCATCGCGCTGATTTTAGAGTCGATTTCGAGAATCGCGCGCTCGAATGCTTCACGCGGCATGATGTTCCTCCATATTTCGATCAGCCAAAACGGCCCGTGAGATAGCGTTCCGTTCGTTCGTCTTCAGGAGCGACGAAGATTTTTTTTGTCGGCCCAACCTCAACAAGATCTCCCAAGAGCATGAAGGCGGTGGTGTCGGAAATGCGGCCGGCCTGCTGCATGTTGTGGGTCACGATGATGATAGTATAGTCATTCCTCAATTCTGAAATCAAATCCTCGATGTAGGATGAGGCGATGGGGTCGAGCGCGCTCGTGGGCTCGTCCATGAGGATGACATCGGGCTGGAGGGCGATGGCGCGTGCGATGCAGAGGCGCTGCTGCTGGCCTCCGGAGAGGGCGAGGGCGCTCTTTTTGAGCTTGTCCTTGACTTCTTCCCAGAGCGCTGCCTTTTTGAGGCTGGATTCGACGAGCCCGTCCATGTCACCCGTGTACCCGTGGGCGTTGGCTGCCCAGGCGATATTCTGGTAGACGCTCTTCGGAAAGGGATTGGGCTTCTGGAAGACCATGCCGATGTGGCGGCGGATCGCGACAGGGTCGACAGCGGGGTCGTAGATGTCGCGGTCGCGGTAGCGCACCTCGCCGGTCGTGCGCGTGCCGGGAATGAGCTCGTTCATTCGGTTGAGGGCCCGAAGGAGGGTGCTCTTTCCACAGCCCGAGGGGCCGATGATCGCGGTGACATTGCGCTCCGCGAATTCGAGCGAGACACTCTTCACGCCCTGATGGTCATCGCCATAGGTGATGGAGAGATCCTTCGTCTTGATGATTGATCCTTGTTCTTGCAAAGCTTGTGCCATAGTACATCTCGATGATACCCGATCGGGATAAGCTCAGTGTGAGCGAACGGTTAAAAAGCGGTTAAATGGCCCCGCAAATATCACAAGCGCGCCTGGAACATCCCGAGTGCCGGGTTTTGGCTACCTGGAGAGGCGCTCCCGCGTGCATTTTTACTTCATTATGTGCATAATTTCAGACACTCGTGCCACTCCGTGGCGCCGCATCCACGCCTCGATGCCCTCCAGCACGCGCTGAGGAGCGCCGGGATCCGAAAAGAGCGTCGTTCCGATCTGCACAGCCTGCGCTCCGGCAAGCAGATACTGCAGCGCGTCCTCCGCGCTCGCGATGCCTCCGAGGCCGATCACGGGAATGCGGACCGCGCGGCTCACCTTGTAGGTCGCCGCGACGCCGATGGGGCGAATCGCGGGGCCTGAGAGCCCGCCGGTGCCTCTCGCAATGGCGGGGCGCATCCTTTCGGTGTCGATCACCATGCCTACGACAGTGTTGATGCAGGAGATGGCGTCGGCGCCCCCCGCCTCAGCGGCGCGGGCGATTTCGGCAATGTCGGTGACATTGGGGCTCAGTTTGACGATGAGGGGGCGGACGGTGCGCGCCCTGAGCGATTTGGTGAGGCGCTCGATGAGCGCGGGGTCGATGCCGAAGGACATGCCTCCCTGGTGGACGTTCGGACACGAGACGTTGATCTCGTAGCCGTCGACCCCGCGCCCCTCGCCGAGGTGTTCCTCAATGTAGTCGATGACCGAGGCGTAGTCGTCTTCCGTCGAACCGGCGACATTGACGATGACCGCGCAACGCCTCCGCGCGAGCGAAGGAAGCTTTTCGGCGACGAAGCGCTCGACGCCGGGATTCGCGAGTCCGATCGAGTTGATGAGACCCATCGGCGTCTCGACGAGGCGAGGAGGAGGGTTGCCCTGCCGAGGCTCAAGGGTCACGGCCTTCGTGTAGAGCGCGCCGAGGCCATCGATGTGCACGAGCTCGTCGTACTCTTCGCCGTAGCCGAAGGTGCCGGACGCGACGCCGACAGGGTTCGCCATGGCGAGCGCGCCGATCTTCACGGAGAGGTCGAGTTTGTCAGTTTGATCCATGGTCTGTCGCTCGGATGTGCGGTGTGCGTTCATAGCGCGCTCGCCTCCCAGTCGATGGTTTCGGCGCTGAATACTGGTCCGTCCGCGCAGACTCTGAGGTAGCCTCCTGCCGCCGCGGGGAGCACGCACCCGTGGCAGGCGCCGACCCCGCAGGCCATCCACTGCTCCGCGGAGAAGTGCGCGGCGGCTCTCCGCGCGGGAGTGAAGCGGGCGAGGGCGGCGAGCATCGGGCCTGGCCCGCATCCGTAGAGGTGCCAGCGCTCGGCGGCCGGCGAGACCGCGTCCAGCTCCGCGAGCGCGTCGAGGACGGTGCCTCTGGCGCCAAGTGAACCGTCATCGGTGGCGATCGTCGCGCCGTCGAGGAGTTCACGCCAGACAAGCGCCATGTCCCGCGCTTCGGCGCCGCCTGTGGGCGCGGCTCCTGGTGAAAGCTGCGCGAGTGTTCGGAGCGGTACCATCGCCGCGCTCCTGAACCCCGCGACAAATCGGCAGGGCAGGCCCTTCGCGCGGAGCCAGGCGGCGAGAAAGAGCATCGGGCCGATGCCGATGCCGCCTCCCGCGATGAGGGCGGTTTCGCCCTCCGCAGGTTCGGGAAAAAAATTGCCCAAGGGGGCTATGATGCTGATCGATGTGCCGGGGCGCAGCGCGGCGAGAGCCTTTGTGCCCGCACCTCGGACCTGGTAGATCGAGTGCGCGGCGGGGCCTTTCAAACGCGTGGTGGCGCCAACCGAGCTTGCCTCGGCGCCCTGTTGCGCGCCGCCGTGCGCTGCGGCGGCGTTCCCTTCCGCGCCCGGTTCAAAGCCGGCAAAGGCGAGGGGCCTACGGAGCAGCGTGCCCGCGCCTATCTCGACCATCGGCGGGAGGACGGTAAAGAACTGTCCGGGGCTTGGATCCGCGAGGTTCTGAGGCCACTCGAAGGCCAGCTGCATCAGGTTCGGGGCGATTGGCTCGTTGATTAGAATCTTGGCTTCAAATTGGCGCATGCGTTTCCACCTGCTTCGGGATTCTATCAAAAGGCTGTCGCTTTTGATACTATGCGGCGGATGACCGAAATATTCATACTTCTTGGATTCCTCCTCGCGGGTGCCTTTGTCGCGGGGCTCAGCTTTGCCCCGAAACCGAGGTTTGTGGAGCTCTCCATCACCTCGGCGCTCTGGCTTCTTCTCTTCAGCATGGGGTTCCGCATCGGGAACAATGCCGAACTCGTGAGCTCCATCGGCACCATCGGGCTCTTGGGTTTCACGACGGCTGGCTTGACCATTCTGGGAAGCTGTGTCGTTGTGGCGCTCGCGGGCAAGTTCATGCCCGCCCTGCGATTCGAGAAGAGCGCCGAGCCGGATCCAGCGGCGCACGGCGTGTTTCAGGAAGAATCAGATCTTGACTCGCGCGGTTCGGCGCAATCCGCGCTTGTGCGGCTCAAGCCTCCCGCCATCCTCCTCGCGGTCGTTGTCGCGGGTTTTTTCGCGGGACTCGCGCTTCCTCAGCTCGGGTTCAATCCCGGGATCATCACCGAGTGGATGCTCAATATCCTTTTATTCCTCATCGGCATGCAGTTCCGTCAGTCGCGGATACCGCTCGCGCGCCTACTGCGTTCGCCCGCGGTGATCGCGCTGCCCATGGCAACCGTCGCCGGCAGCCTCATCGGGGGGCTCGCGATCGCGCCGCTCTTCGGCATGAGAGTTTCAAGGGCGCTCGCGCTCTCGAGCGGTTTTGGCTGGTACAGCCTCTCCGGCGTGCTCATTTCGAATCTCGGCGATCCCGTGCTCGGCTCAGGCGCCTTCCTCGCGAACATGCTACGCGAAAGCATGGGCCTCATTCTCATCCCGCTCCTGGGTCAAATGCGCGTGCCCTCGATGGCGATAAGCGTGGCGGGCGCGACATCGATGGATGTGTCGCTGCCGCTCATCGAGCAGACGATGGGACCTGAGGCAGTTCCGGTGAGTTTCATCTCGGGCGCGCTTCTATCGGTGATCGTGCCTGTGCTCGTTCCGCTCTTTATGAGATTCTAGTCCGCGCGGGCGAGGCGTTCAGGGGGTGATGTCCTCGCTCGACACGCCCATGGAGTTGAGCTTGTCTTCAATGCGGCGCAGTCGCTCGCTCATCGAGGCGATCGAGCGCTCGATCCGCTTGTGCTCAGCGATGAGGGTTTCGATGGGGTCGTCGCTCTCGTTGTCGGGCGGCATCGCTGCACGCCTGGCGATGAGCGGTGTCGCCCCTTTGGTGAGCGCCTCGGCGGCCTTCGCGCGCGCATCGGGGTCGCGGATGGACGCGACGAGGGAAAGACCGTCCCAGCCAAGGCCGGGGTCGAGGCTCAGGCTCTGGGCCTGGATCGCGGTTGAGGCGGTTTTTTTCGGAAGCCCGAGGACGCGCTCGACGTAGTCTTCGAAGCGGGCGCCGTGGGTGCGGCAGAGCTCTTCAGCCTGGACGAGGAGCCGTCCCAGCTCGAGGAGGAGCGAGCCGTTGCCCGCGAGACACCGGGTCTTGATCTCTTCGGTGAGCTGCGAAAATTCAGGTATCGTTTCGAAGACATTCGCGTAGAATCCCTGCTTTTCGGCCTTCTCGAGGAGTTCATTGAAGAGGGCCCAGAACTCCTGGGTGTGAGGGCGGGGCATGGGCAATCCGCCTCGGCGCACGAAGAGCAGGTGGTGGGCGTACTCGTGGATAGCGGTGTACACGAGCTGGTTGTCGGATTCAAAATTTCTGTTGTGGATGACGATCTCCGCGTTCGCGGGCTTGTAGAGGCCATTCACTTTCTTGTTTGTCTTGCCTGAAAATACGAGCGTGAAGGGTGCGGGAGGCGCTTCGATCGCCTCGAGGATTTCCTTGACTCTGTCCTGGTTCATGCTGTCTCTCCCTCGTGTCGGAGAGGAATACTACAGGAAGCGGCGCGCACAGGCAATCACCGGGTCGTTCGTGGAGGAGGGCAGTGGGCTGTTGCGCGCAACGCACCGTGCCCGCGCTTCGCGAGGCGCAGGGATAAAAAAATCCACGCGGAAATGTTCCCGCGTGGAGTATGTTCGATTCTGGTTTGAGCCGCGATCAGCGGTGGAGGGAGCGCTCGATTTCGGGCTTGTTGAAGCCCACGATGACTCTGCCGTTGACGTCGATGACGGGCACGCCCATCTGGCCGGACTTGCGGACCATCTCCTCGGCCTTGCGCATGTCGGCGGCCACATTGTACTCGGTGAACGGGATGCCGTTCTGGCGGAACCAATCCTTGGCAAGCCTGCAGTAGCTGCAACTCGGTGTCGTGTAGATCGTGACGGACATATCTCTCCTCCTTCGCGGATTCTTGTTATAAAGTAAGATATATGGAAAATAATATATATAAAGATTCACGTCAAGAAGGTTTCGCGAAAAATTTGAAGCCTCGCCGCGCCGGCGCGCGTCACTCTGATGTGGAACTTAAGTGGCGTCCGAGGACTGCGCTCGCGATCTTGTTGAGTCTCAAGGCATGGACCGCATGTCCCTTCTGTCAGACAATCTCGGGCAATGTCACGGTGAGCGCGGGCACCGCGAGCACTACGAGTTACCTCTCGATCGCGCGAGAGGGGCTCGGGTCGCTGAGCGCGTCGCTGCCCCTCAGCGCGCGGAAGGATTTTCTCGCGAAGCTGTCCGTAACGGCGGCGACCGCGATAGGGAGTGCCGAGATCGACGCGGGAAAGCTGCGCCTCAAGGCTTGGGGGTATTTTTCGTCGAATGATCGGGGAGCGTCGGAAGGCGCTGGACTCCTCTCCGCCGCGGCCCTCGGCGCCTCCTCAGATCCATGGGGGATCGCGCTCCACGCACCGAGGTTCAGCTGTGCGGCTACGATCTCTGAGCTTTACTCGTCGGCCGCGCTCCAGTGGCGGGCATCCGAAGCGCCGATCGACCTGATCCTTGGCGCGGGCGCGCTCTGCGAGATGAGCGGATTTGCAGAAGTCGCAGGGCGGATTCGGCCTTGGTGCGCGCTCGGTCTGCGCCGCGCGTGGGGCTCGGGAGAGGCGCGCGTGAGAGCACAGCTCTACCCTGAACTCGGCCGTGATACAGAATCGGGGTCGATGCGCGCGATTCGCGGCGCGGCCGCGCGCGCCGATTTGAAATTCCAGCTGGGGAACATCGATGTGCGCGCCGACACCTACATCGAAACTGGCGAATTTCTCAGCGCGTGCGGGGCGGTTTCGACGTACGACGCCGCTATCGGAGCAGCCTTTCGGCTCGATCTCTCGATGCTTCCCCTCGTAAACGGAGCGGCGCTGACCGCATCGGCGAAATCGGCGCAGGGGCCACATGGTTCCTCGACCGACGAGTATCCTTCGTACGGCGCCTTCGCGAACCCTCTTGTGTCGCGCTACTGGCCAGACACCGGCGCCGCCGAAATCTCGCTCTTGGGGAAGCGGGAAGCCTTCGCGCTCATCGGTCGCGAGCTATATGGTTCACTCGCGTGCGGCGCCGCGCTTCGCTATGAGTTCGGGAACACTTCTCTCTCGCTCAACGCGAGAGCCATGGTCCTCGCCCGCGACCGTCCCGGGCGCGCGCTCTCCTTCGAGACGAAGCTGACAGGCGAAAAATGGGATGCGACAGGAGATTCCGAGTCAAGCTATTCCTTCTCCGACATTGAAGAGCTGGAGCTGGGCGGAGAGAGCCTCTCCACAGAAGCGAACCATGCGCCGCGCCCTCTTTTTCAGAGCCTTGATTTCTTGGTTCGCGGTTCGGGCCCGCGTTTTTCTCTCTCTGGCTCGATGAGTGTTTCCCTTCCGGGCACGTCTGGAGACGGCATCTCCGGGCGGCTGCGCGCGTCATTCAAATTGCCCCAATGCAGCTTGGAAGCCTCATGCTCGATGCGCTATGCCGGTTCGCCGAGGCCTTTCTCGATCTCGTCCGCGAGGCTCTATATGCGAATACCCTTTTAACATGTAGAGTCCGCGCTGCGGGGTGTTTCCAAACTCCAGGCTCTGCGTTACCATTACCGGTACTACACCTAGAGGGAGGGAGCATTTGGACACTGCTCTTCTGGTCGTCGATATTCAGAATGATTTTTGCCCGGGTGGAGCGCTCGCGGTTCCAAATGGCGATTCCATCATCGCTCAGGTGAACAAGCTTCTCTTAGAATATCCGACAAGCGTGTTCACCCAGGATTGGCATCCGCGCGCGCACTGTTCGTTCGCTTCGTCGAAAGGGCTGCCTCCTTTCTCCCTCGATCCTGAAAGCGCCAATCAATCGATTTTATGGCCGGATCACTGCGTGGCGGGAACCTCCGGCGCGGATTTTCATCCGGCTCTCCACTCCTGGAAGGCGAGGTATATACTTAGGAAGGGAACGCGCCAAGAGCTCGACAGCTACTCCGCCATCATGGAGAACGACAAGAAGACGCCGACGGGCCTCGCGGGCCTGCTCAGCTCGCTCGGTGTCACAAAAGTGCTCGTGTGTGGTTTGGCCACGGACTACTGCGTCAAGTCGACCGCCCTCGACGCTCGGCGCGCGGGGTTCGAGGTGACAGTGGTCGAGGACGCAGTCATGGGGATCGATGCGAAACCCGGCGACATTCGGGCCGCGTTCGAAGAGATGCGTCAAGCTGGCTGCGATTTCGCGACAACTGACGATTTGCTGAACCGGAAGGGAAAATGAAAGCACAGAATATGCGCATGAACTGCTACTACCGATCGGCGCTTTTCACCGATTTCTATGAACTCACGATGGCGCAGGGATACTGGAAGCGCCACATGACCATGCCGGTCGTCTTCGATTACTTCTTCCGCCGAAATCCATTTGGCGGCGGCTACTCGGTGTTCGCGGGGCTCGCGACCCTCATCGACGCGCTCGAGGTGTTCAGCTTCGCGAAAGAGGATCTCGACTACCTCGCCTCGCTCGGCCTCTTCGAGAAAGATTTTTTAACCTACCTCTCGACCTTCAAGTTCAGGGGAAAGGTATACTCCGCGCGCGAAGGCGAAATCGTGTTTCCGCAGGAACCGCTCGTGCGCGTCGAGGCGGACCTCATCTCGGCCCAGATCATCGAGGGGCTCGTGCTCAATGTACTCAATTTCCAGAGCCTCATCGCGACAAAGGCCGCCCGCGTGTGGAACGCGTCGAAGCACGGGGCGATCATGGAATTCGGCCTTCGGCGGGCTCAGGGAGCGGATGGCGCGCTCTCGGCGAGCAGAGCGGCCTACATCGGCGGCGCGGTCGGCACTTCCAACTCGCTCGCGGGCAAGGAGTTCGGCATTCCCGTGCTTGGCACGATGGCGCACTCCTGGGTGATGTCCTACCCGAGCGAGCTCGAGGCCTTCGACGCCTACGCCGACATCTATCCTCAGAACACCGTGTTCCTCATCGACACCTACAACTCCCTCGAATCCGGCATCATCAACGCGATAGAGTCCGGAAAAAAGCTCAAGGAGAAGGGATTCAGCTTCGGCGTGCGCCTCGATTCCGGCGACATCGACTATCTCTCGCGCATGGTGCGCGCGAGGCTCGATGAGGCGGGGCTCAAGGATGTGAAAATCGTGGTGTCGAATGAACTCAACGAGGAGATCATCGCGAGCCTCGTCGAGGACAAGGCGCCCATCGACGTGTGGGGCGTGGGCACGAACCTCGTGACCGGCGGCAGCGAGGCCGCATTCACCGGCGTCTACAAGCTCGCCGCCCTCGATCCAGAGGGCCAGCTGCGCCCCGTGATGAAATTTTCGGACAACCCCGAAAAATCGACGAATCCCGGCGTCAAGAATCTCTGGCGGCTCTACGACGAGAAGGGCATGGCGCGGCTCGACCTCATCTCTTGCGGCGAGGAGACCATCGCTGAGAGGGAAGAGTACCTCGTCCACCACCCGAGCGCCGACTGGCGGCAAGTGAAAATCGAGCCCTCGCGCGCCGAGCCGCTCCTCTCGAAGGTCATGGAAAACGGAGCTCGGACAACGGAGCTGCCGGACCTGCGGCAGATCCAAGCCTATATGAAGGAGCGGATGAACGCTTTCGACCCCACCTACCTTCGCCTGCTCAATCCGCACATCTACAAGGTGTCGATTACGGACAAGCTCTATGAACTCAAGGTCTCGCTCATCAACGCGTTCTTCAAGCAGAGGCTCGCGAAGCGCGGATAGTTCAGCGCCTCCGCTCAGGTTTCTTGAGGAAGGGCAGGGCGCCCGATGTGTCGATTTTTAAATGGATCGCGCCCAGCACCTCGTCGATGCTCTCTCCGACAATGAGATCGTCCAATATCTCCCGGTGCAGGAAACCCTCGGCGACCATGTGGCGCAGGAGTTCGAGAAGGCTATCGTAGAAGTGCTCGATGTTGAGAAGCGCGACGGGTTTTCTGTGATAGCCGATGTATCTCCAGCTCCACACCTCGAAGAGTTCTTCCATCGTGCCGATTCCTCCCGGAAGACTTATGAACGCGTCAGCTTTCTCCTGCATGAGAGCCTTGCGCTCGTGCATGTCCTTCACGACGAGGAGTTCGGTGAGTTCTTGCTGGTCGACGAGCTTGTAGAGCCGCTCCGGGATGATGCCCATTACGGTGCCGCCCGCGCGCATGGCGGCTTCCGCCGTCACGCCCATGAGGCCGACGTCGCCGCCCCCGTAGACGAGCACCATGCCGCGCTCCGCCAGGGTTCTGCCAAGCCGCGCCGCGACCTCGGCGTACGAAGGTTTGGCGCCTACCGACGATCCGCAAAAAACACAGACCTTGAGTGCGCCTTTCGATGTCATTTCGCTCATGCCAGATTGTTCCTTGTGCCGTGATATCCGCGATGCGCGCGAATTTTCATGGCTTTTCGCCGATCTTTCGCGCGGTTTCTCTGAACGCGTCGAAGCTGCCGTCGAGCGAGACTCGTTGCGCGGAGCGAGCTCCCTTCAGGACGATGGAAGCACCCTCCGCTTCGACATCCGCGATTCCCTCCGCCACGAGCGCCTCGTCGAGTTCCAGGAGGGCGGTGCCGTAGTAGAGTGTGCGTGAACCGTGGGCCGGAATGGCGGCAAGCGTCGGCGAGCCGAGGAGCTCGGGATGCGCTCTGGAGTACCCAAGCCCGTTCGCGAAAGCCCCTCGCGAATTTTCAGTGCCGAGGCAGAAGGTTCTGTCGAGCCCTCCCTCGTGGAGAGCCCAGGGGGTAAAGTGCCGCCCGCCGTACTGCATCCAGAGGTCGTTGAAACTCAAGCCCAGTTCATCTTCCGACAGGCTCCTGAGGCCGGGGAAAAAGGTCAGATAGGCGAGTTTGAGCGCCGGATTGACGACGCAAATCCACCCGAGATCGGCATCCAGCGGAACAGGTCCCGTGATGAGATCGGTGTAGCCTATCATCCCGGGGACGACACTGAGATCCGCGGTGCCGCCATCCCGGCAGGGGGCGCGCCTCAGATCATCGAATTGCGCTCCCTGGGCGAGCCTGCCTGTCGCGTCGAACTCGGTGCCGGAAGGAGCTGCGGCAAAGATTCTTGCGCCCATCGTGATGCGCGAACCCGATTCCAGAAAGGGGGCGCCGAGCGTGTTGTGCCGAGCCACATTGATTTCGACCGGCGCGGCGCCATGGTTGGCGACAGTCAGGGCGCTGTAGTACGCGGCATGTCCGTTTCTGACCACATCGAGCTTCTCGAAATTGAGCGGCATGCGCTCATCCGGACTTTGGAGCGAGAAGCGTGCGTACGCGGTTTGGTCTCCATCGATCAAGCCTGAGCCATTGAGATTCCATGCCTCCTGCGCCGTCCACCCATGAGCTGGAATCGAAGCGCCGTCGACGACGCAGTCGGGGCCAAAGTTAGGCGCGCAGGGGAAGTCACCCGCGATCATGGAGAGAAGCTTGCCCTTCCAGTAGCTTGCGTGACGCTCTTCACTCCACAATGTATCTAAATTCATACGAAATTGAGGAATCCAGTGCGCGTTGACTGCGCCTCGGCCTCTCCGAATGCTGAATTCCGGCACCATTCCGCCAGCATAATCGATCACTGCCCGTACGCTGCGGTTGCTCAACGCGACCGCGTCATGTCCCGCATACCGCACTTTTTCTACTTTCGTATCATTCATCGGCTTTCTCCATGCTGTGCATCAGTTCCGCGCCTACTGGCGCGACGCTTATCGGCGACACTTACTGGCGAGACGCCACCGTTCGCGAGACTACCGTTCGCGAGACTACCGTCGCGAGACTACCGTCGCGAGACTACCGTCTCGACGCCTCAGGCCGCTGGCCCAAAGTGCTTGAGCAGCACGAGGTCTTCCACCTCGCTCGTATTCGTGACGGTCACTCCCGCGCGGGCTGAACCGGCGGTGACGAAGATCTCATCGTGCGTCATCTGGCCAAATCGAATCTGCGACGGCGACTCAATATCGAGGGAGCCGATGCGCCCGTGCCCTTGGATCACGATGGCGCCATACGGGCCGCTGTCCGCGATACGCGCTGTTCTTCCCGGCAGGACGGTGAGTTCCTTTGCGGAGAAATATTCGCTCCTGTAGACTATATCGTACTCCTCGTATCCTTCCGCGCGCATTTCCTCGTGCGGGCGTACAGGTATCGGCCGCATGAAGCGGTGTTCAAAGAAGAGAGGATCGAGGTTGAGCTCCCAATCGAGAAGCTGCATGTAGTAGTCGAGGTCATTCTTCTTTTCTTCCGGTATGTCCTTCTGGAGAAGCTCGATCGGATTGTAGCTGTGCCACACGATATTCTGGAACATCGAGAACACATCGGAGGCGCGCTGGGGTTCGTAGGTGAGGAGCGACCCCGGTGCGTGCAGGACGCCGGGAGGCACGTCCCAGCCCGTATCGAGCTGGAGCGCGTACGCTCTCGAGAGCGCGAGAATGTTGTTGTCGCGCTTCTCCCACACCGCGAGGCACTCCTTGATTTGCTCTTTTGTGGTGCCAGGATTGAGTCCGAAGAACGTGTACGGAAACCAACCCCCGTGAATGTTGAGCTGGCGCGGAAAGAAATACGCTTCCGGCTTGCCCTTTTGTCCGATGTGGGCTGCCATGGCGTCGGTATGATGGATGTGATGGGCGAGGGGCTCCTGATTGTCGAAGAATTTGGCGAATGCCTGCCAGCCGCCGTGCCTCCGCATGATCTCAGGACCGAGTATGTCCGCTCCCGCGAGTTCGATCGCGTCGCGGAGGAGCACGCGCTCATCTTTCCCCGCGTGTATGAAGGATAAACCCTCGAACTCGGTGGTCAGCGGGCCGTTGTCGGCCTTCACCGTGGACGCGAACCACCGCTCATCGATGCCGCCGCGGTTGGCGCCGTAGGCGAAATAGTCGTCCGGATGGAGCTTGAGCCGCTTTCCAGGAATGCAGAACGAGCGCGGCACCCACGCCGGTTCAAGCCGCAGAATTCCCCTGCCGTCTTCAAGCGCCTTCTCGATAGCAAGCACATCGCGGTTCACTGCCTTCCTCCTCGCCCACCATTATAGCAGGGCAAGGGCCAAAAGCCAGAGGAATGACGCGGGATTCGCATGAAAAACGTTGCTGGAGAAGAGTAATGATTATAAATAATTGTTTATGGTGAAATGAAAAAAACTGGAGGTGGGGGGAATCGAACCCCCGTCCCCGAGCGTGCAATGCGCGCGTCTACAGGTTTATCCGGTCGATATATTGTCGGGGGTCGGGAGGCTGGCCGGCACGCGAGCGGCCCCGTATTCCGGTGTGGTTTCCCCAGAGGCCTCCGGACCGGCCTTCGGGTGAGTTCCCGCTAGGTTACAGACAGCCGCGGCGTTGGGAACGGGCCGCCGCGGTGTCCGTCGTCCGCTACTTACGCAGCGAGGGCGAGAGCGCCGTTGTTGTTGGCACTTAAAGGTTTTGCCACTTTGAGGAGGGTAGCCACTCCACCTGCAACGTACACCACGAACCGCACAGGTCGAAACCAGTGCACCCCCATGACTGTATCCAGACCAGAAAATACGTCAATTTCCACTAAAAATCAAGCGCCGCCGCAAGCCCAGAGCGCCGTCGCGAGCTTCAGCGCTCCACCACGCCGTCCGCGATGGCTTCATCGATGATGCCGCCACCGAGCACGAGCCCGTCGTCGGAGTAGAGTACGGCGGACTGGCCAGGCGCCACGGCGCGCTGAGGGATGTCGAAGCGCACTGTGGCGATGCCCGTGGCGGCGTCAACTTCGACGGTGGCGGGCGCAGGCTTGTGGTTCTGCCGGATTTTTACGCCGCACGCGAGCGGGGCGCGGGCCATCTCGGGGTTTTGGAGCTTGAAAGAGCGCGAGACGAGCCCCGAGGAAAAGAGGCCCTTGCCGGGGCCGACGATGACGCGGTTGCGCTTCGCGTCAAGCGCGAGCACGTAGACAGGGTCAGCGCCGAGCGATACGCCGAGGCCGCGCCGCTGGCCGATGGTGTAGAAGGGGAGCCCGCGGTGTCGCCCGAGCACATTGCCCTTCGCATCCACAATGTCGCCCGGTTCAGGCTGAGCGTTCTCGAAGAGCGGGGTGTAGTCGCCCCCTCCCACAAAGTCCTGGCTCTCCGGTTTTTCGGCGACCTCGAGCCCGTGCGCGCGGGCCGCGCTTCTCGTCTCATCTTTGGTCATTTCGCCGAGCGGGAAGAGAATGCCCTCAAGCCGCGCGGAATCGAGCCCATAGAGGAAGTAGCTTTGATCCTTGGCGCCGTCGCGCGCGACTTTGAGATATCGAATCCCGTCTACGACCGCGGATCGTACATAGTGGCCTGTGGCGAAGAGGTCGAACTCGATCCCGGCTTCGCGCGCCTTGTCGATGAGGAATCCGAATTTCAGCTCTCGGTTGCAGATGACGCAGGGATTGGGCGTGCGGCCCGCGAGGTACTCCTGCCGGAAATATTCGATGACACGGTGTTCGTACTCTTCAGTAAGGTCAATGACGTGGTAAGGAATTCCGAGCTGCGCGCAGAGGCGCTCGCAGGCCGCGATGTCTTCTTCTTCTCCGGGGCCGAAACAGGCATGCTTGAGATCCTCCTGGATCTTGTAAGCCCCTTTCCATATTTTCATGGTCAGACCGATCACTCGGTAGCCCTGTTCCTTGAGAAGGCTTGCGGCGAGCGAAGAATCGACACCGCCCGAAAGTCCGACCGCGACAGTAATGTTGCTCATAGCGCTGCGGACTTTACTATAAATGAATGATTTATTCCAGCGCGGGATCATGCCGGGCCGTCTGCGCGCGCCTGCGGCCGACTGTAGAACAACCTTGTCGCACACCGCTTCCTCAGGGTAGAGTGGGACCATGCAGGACGTATTCATAGGTTTTACTTCAATCACCTGGAAAATGCTGGTTATGTACGGCATCGGCGGAATTCTCATCTGGCTCGCGATTAAGAAAGAATATGAGCCGATGCTGCTCTTGCCGATCGGGTTCGGGGCGATAATCGTCAATCTTCCCCTCGCGTTCGCGTGGGAGAATGGGGGCGTGCCAGGATTCCTGAAGATACTCTACGATTCGGGCATCGCGAACGAGCTTTTTCCGCTCCTCATCTTTATCGCGGTGGGCGCGATGATCGATTTTGGTCCGCTTTTCCGCAATCCGCTGATGATTTTCTTCGGAGCGGCGGCGCAGTTCGGCATTTTCGCCACGATGATCGTCGCGACTCTTCTCGGTTTCGATCTAAAAACCGCCGCGTCCATCGGCATCATCGGCGCCGCGGATGGCCCGACAGCGATCTACGTCGCAAATAAGTTCGCCAGGGATTATCTCGCGCCCATCTCGGTCGCCGCGTACTCCTACATGTCGCTCGTGCCGATCATTCAACCGCCGGTGATCAAGCTTCTCACCACCAAGCAGGAGCGCCGCATCCACATGCCGCTGCATGAGAAACAGTCGCCACAGTGGCTCAAGATTCTGTTTCCCATTCTCGTCACCATCACCGCGGGCTTCGTCGCCCCCATCTCCGTACCCCTCGTCGGTTCGCTGATGTTCGGCAATCTGCTCCGCGAGTCCGGTGTCGTCGAACGGCTCTCGCAGGTGGCGCAGAATGAGCTCGCATACCTCGTCACACTCCTCCTCGGCATCTCGATCGGAGGGTCGATGTCCGCCGAGAAATTCCTCAACCTCGACACGCTCCTTATCCTTGCGATGGGGCTCGTGGCATTCATCTTCGACACGGCGGGCGGCGTGCTCTTCGCGAAGTTCGTCAACCTCTTCCTGCCGCGCGAGCGCAAGATGAATCCGATGATAGGAGCTTGCGGCATCTCGGCCTTCCCCATGAGCGCGCGCGTGATTCAGAAGATGGCGAACGAGGAGGAGCGGGGCAACATCATCCTCATGCAGGCGATCGGCGCGAACGTCTCGGGCCAGCTCGGCTCGATCATCGCGGGCGGCCTTGTGCTCGCCCTTGTGCCGCTCTTGGTGAAGTAAGGAGCACTGACATGGATTATCTTATTCAAACACTGCAGGGCCTGGGACCCACGGTGCAAGCGCTCGCGGTTTCGGCGGGCGGGCTCATCGGCGTATTCGCGACCCTGGGCTTTTTCTTCATCCTGATCGTCGCCGCGGACAGATTGGGCAAGAAATAAAAAGAGCCGCTCGCGCGGTGATTCCACCGCGAATCGGCTCTTCATCCTGGCTCGTGGGCCGGCACTCGATGCGCAGCATCGGGTGCCGGCCCACTGTTTTCATTCGCCTTTCACGCGCCGCGCGAGCTCTCTGCCCCGCTCGCGCAGAGTCTCCGCGATTTCCTTCGTCGGCGCTCCAGCCCACTCGACGGACTCAAGGGAATCCCACTTGAGCGCGGCGATTTTCGCCTCGTACTCCTTCTTCGCGCCGCCGACCCAGCCATAGCTGCCGACGCGCAGCACCTTGCGCTGGAACACATGCTTGCGCTCGAAAATATCGAGCACATAGGCCATGGGCGGGAACATCTTGTACTCGTAGGTTGGCATGGCGATCACGATGCCTTCGCTCTTGTAGGCGTCGGCGAGCACAAACGAAACATTCTCGTTGGGAACGCGGTGCATGGTGTAGGGCACTTTTTCCTCTTCGATGCCCTCGATGACGTACTTGAGTCCGCGCTCGGTGTTTCCGTACATCGATCCCCACACGATGGCGATCTCCTTCTCGCGGTTGCCCTCAAGGTAGCCCGCGTAGCGGAGATACTGGGCGATGATCATCTCTGGGTGGGTTCTCCAGATGATGCCGTGGCTCGGGGCGACGACCTTGATGGGAAGCTCCGTGAGCTTGTCGACCGCGCGCTTCACGAAGGTTCCGAAGCTCGCGACGATGTTCGCGTAGTACCGCAGCGACTCAGCCTCGAAGAACGCGTGTTCGTCTTCGCTGATCTGGTCGTCGAACACGCGCTCGCCAAGCGCGCCGAACGCGCCGAATCCATCGCAGGAGAAGAGCACGCCGCCAGCCTCCGACCAGGTCATCATCGTTTCGGGCCAGTGCACATTGGGTGTTTCGAAGAATTCCAGCACTTGGCCATCGCCAAGGTCGAGGGTTTCGCCATCCTTCACCGCGCGAATCCGCGTGTGCTCGAAATAGAAATTCTTGACGAGTTCTATTCCCTTCGCGGTAGCGAGGACGATGGCCTTGGTGTTTATCTTGAGAAATTCGCCCAGCCAGCCGGTGTGGTCGGGTTCGAGGTGATTCAGGATGAGGTAATCGATGTCTTCGAGGGAGACACCGACGGACGCGAGCTGGTTCTTGAGCTCGACGGGGGCGCCGACCCAGTCTTTGACGAGGTCGAGAAGGGCGATTTTCTCTCCTTTTACAAGGTATGAGTTGAGCGATACGCCATACGGAATCGGCCAAATTCCCTCGAAGAGGTCATCGCTCCGGATATCGGCGTGGAGCGCGTAGATGTGATCGGTGATCGGATGCACTTTCATAGCCTGTCCTTTCAACTGAGGTTTTGAGAGCCGATGTGCGTCGCGTTGATCCACGGCCCTCTGCCAATCACTATACTGAATGTTGGGCTGGCGCGCCACACGCGGGCACATGCGCCCGCGTGGCCTAGTCCAGCGTTAAAAATTTCCCGTTCCCGCAGAGAGCGTGAGGCCGATGGTCACGGGCCTCCCCTGTGCCAAGAAGCCATACTCCGTGTTGTCCGCGCCGAATACGAAATTCGCGTAGAGCGAAAGGTTCAGATAATCGGCGATCTGCCACGATACGCTCGGCCGGGCGAACCCCGAGAAATCGGAAAAATTCATGATCCCCAGGGCGGAAGCCGAGAAATTGCTGCCGCCGATATCGCTGAAGGTGACGTTCGCCGCGCCATAGTGCTGCCCCGAGAAGAGCGCGATGAGCTGGCCGAGGCCCGTGAGCGCGTCCCTGGTGCTCGAAGCGGGCATCGAGGTCAGGAGCGTCTGGAGCGCGCTGGTCGCGCTGCTCCTGTCGGTCTCCGAGTAGCCCTCGCCATTGTAGTAGTACTGCGCGATCGCGGTGATGATGTTGTTCTGATCATTGTAGAGAAGCCCCGCGGTCGCCGAGGGATACAGGGTGTCGCGGTGATCCGAGGGCGTGGAAGAGCTGTAGTAGGGCGCGCTCGTTGAGAATGTATAGAAGGTCTTCGGACTGCCCCACGCGACAACCGCTTCCGCGAAGACGTCGAAGGGGCCGGCTGGCCCCGTCAGGGTCGCGGCGGCGCGCTCGGTCGTATCGTTCCGGTAGTAGGCGCTCAAGCCCAATTCATAGTTGCCGAACACGAATTCAGCCTTGCCCGCGAGCGCGGTGTTGGCAAAGTCGGGTGTGGCGTTGTTCGGGAAAATCGCGTAGAAGCTCAGCGTATTCTGGCTTGAACCGTAGGGAATGTACACGCGGAACTGCACAGGCCCCTCGCGCTGCGCGGTGGGGTCCAGAAAGTTGATTGGCTCGAGGTTGATGATGTCGGCCGGGCTGAAGAAGTAGCCCACGCCCCACTTTACGGTTGCCTTGCCGAAGCGGAAGTACACCGAGTCGCCGAGCTGGAAATCGGAAAAGAGCTCGAAGACGCTGATGTTGGGTGTGGTGACAGAGCCGGAAGTCGTCGCTACGCTGCTCGTGAGCGAGTTCCAGGTGGCTGAGGTCAAGAATGTTTTGGCGCTCGAGAACGGCCAGGCGGTTTTAAACGAACCGTGCACGCGGAACGCGTCCTCCGGGCGCGCGTCGAAGTAGACGAGGCTGCTGAGCGTCGGCGCGATCGCGCTCTTGTCCGGATTGGCGAGGTCGAAGCTTGAAGCCCAGGGGTCAGTCCAGGTCCAGGAAGTGTCGATTTTGCCCGTGATGCTGCCGCCTATCTTGACCGCTTCGGTCTTTAAAAGGCCCGCGAGGGGGTCGGCGGACGCAGCCGTGCTTGAAGCCGGAGCGGCAGGCTGTGCCGCCCCGCCTGTGCTTTGGCTGCTGCCCTGAGCCGTTCCCGCGGCTCCCTGCTGCGCCGACTGGTCCTGGCCAGGCTGCGTGAGCACCTCATCGCCGAAGAGCGAGCCCAGATCGCTGCCGCTCTCCTGGGCAGCGACGGAGAAGGCCGCGCCAAAGAACATGACCGCCGCGCCCGCGAGCGCGACAAACCTGCGATATTTCATCCCTGCCTCCTTGGTCGACCTCATCGGCTCACCTGCTCGAGGAATGCCTTGGTGAACACCTTGTCGGGAAGCGGCGTGACCGACTGCTCGGTCATCGTGATCTGGCTCTTCTCTCCCTTGTTGATTTCGTCGAGGATGAGGATCTGGGAGGGCAGGAGCTTGCCCTCGAGCTGCACATATTTAGGGTAGGCGGTCGTGCGCATCAGCCTGCCGTTCACGGAGTAATCCTGCCTGATGAGCAGCATGGTGGGGTCCTTGCGGATGCTGAGCACGACGCGGTCGTAGGCGACTTCATTCGTGTTCGCCTTGAGGTCGAGGATCCACACGGGGAATTTGCCGACCATGCCATCGGTCATGCTCGTCACTGTGTAGTCCTGCGCGAAGGAGCTCAGGGTGAAATCCGAGTTCTTCGCCTTGGTGTTCTGGAGATTCTCTTTTACCGAAGAGTGGGAGAACTTCCGGCTCGAGGGGTCGTAGAACCACACATTGTCGTCCTCACGCAGGTAGCCCTGGCCCTTGTTGACTTCGGGCAGCATGATGAGGATGAGGAACTGCTTCTTGGTGTCGCGGCGGAACACGCGAGCCTGCGTGACGCTGTCCTTTTCGCCCGGCTTCTGCGTGACGATCGTGAAGACCGCCGAGAAATCCTTGCCGGTGAAATCGCTCAGATTGTCGACCTGGGCGAGGAGTGCTTTGGGATCTGGCTTGTCTTGGGCGGCGAGGGGCGCCACGCCGGCGCCCAGGCCGAGGAGCGCCGCGAGGGCGACCACCAGGGCTACGCGCATATGTTTCTTTGAAATTGTCGTGGTAGAGCGCATGTAAAAACTCCTTGTCATTTGACGGTTCTGAGCGCCTCGGCGGGAGGCATCTTCGCCGCCGCGTTCGCGGGGGCGTAGACCGCCACGAGGGTGAGGGCGGCGATTATGATGATATTCCCGAGGGCCCTGAGCGGCGGCAGATAGAATGAGAAGTGCCCCTTCTTCAGAATGAGGAACACGGGCGATTGCGGGTCGAAACGGATGGCGCTCAGGCCCGCCATCACGACGAGCGCGAGTACGATGCCTGCCACCGCGCCCGCGAGCGCGAGAAAGAGCGCCTCGTAGAGGAACATCGAGCGGATTTCCTTCCGCTGCACGCCTACCGCGCGCATGGTGCCGATCTCGCGGATGCGCTCGTACATGGCCATGCGGAAAGTGTTGGAAATGCCGATCATGACGATCGCGAAGAGCACGATCAGGATCGCGACGCTCGCCGTGTCGAGGGCCACCACGATCTGCCGGGCTTGCGCGAGCACGTCGTCGATGGTGAAGACGCGGTACTTCGTGCCGGTCCAGGTTTCGCTGTTCTGCTCGCGGATCATTGACTGGAAGGGCGTCATGGAGCCGTTGTCTTGCTTCGCGGTCCGGTCGAAGAGCTGGATATCCATCGCCTTCATCGAAGCGTAGAGCTTATTCGCGAACGCGCCGGCCTCGTCAAGATTGTTGAGCATGATGCCGAGCGACATGTACTCGTTCGGCCCAAGCCCAATGAGGCTGTTGAGGTAGTCGAGCTGCGCGTAGGTCATGATCGATCCTATGAAGCTCGAATCGACCGTAATGGCCGCCACGCGGAACTCTCCTACGTTGTTCTGGCCCGTGACCGTCTGGAATTGAGCGACCACGGTATCGCCCGGGAGCACATTGAGCTTGTTCGCGACGCTCTGCGAGATGATGAGGGCGTTGGGCCAGCTCAAGTTGTCCCAGCTGCCCTTCACGAGGGCGAGCCGCTCTTTCAGCATGCTCGAGTGCGCGAGGTCCATGCCGGTGAGATTCTGACGGATGCTCTTGCTCTCGAAGATGAGGGTGGCCGTGGTCTCGCTGGTCTTCTGCAGGCTCGACCAGGTGAGGCCCGCGCTGGAGAGGGCCTTCATGATGGCCGAGTCGTCGCGGATCACGGAGATGCGTTTGCCTGACGGGGTGTACTCCGAACCGCCGACAAACACGTGTCCTCCCATGAGGTAGGCGAAGTTCTCGGATACATTGCGGACGAAGGAGCCCGTGAAACCGTTGATGAGCGTGACGATCATGATGCCGAAAGCGATGGCGCCCGCGAGGAGGATTGTCCGCTTCTTCTGCCGCATCAAATTCCGGACCGCGATGCGTGGCAATACGATATTCATTGTTCCTCTTCTCCTATTCTTCCTGCATCGCGCGCACTGGCTGAATTTTCAGCGCCAGCGAGACGGGGTAGAGGTGGGCGACAAAGCCCACGATGATCATGATGAGAATCGCTTGGAGCACGTTTCCCACGGAGGCGATGGGGTTCATGTACTTTCCTCCAAAGAGGATGAGGAAAAACTGATTGGTCGCTTCAATGTGCAGGGCCCTCAGCGTGGCCGTAACCGCGACGCCGACGAGGGCGCCGACCAGGGCCGACACGGCGGAGAGCACGACGGCCTCAGCGGCGAACATGCTCCGCACAAAGCCTTTGCCCGCGCCGATCGCCCGCATGGTGCCGATTTCGCTCGTGCGCTCGATCACCGAGATCACGAAGGTGTTCATGATGATGATGATCGCGACGATTGAGAGAATGACGATGGCGGTGGCGAACACGATGCGAACCACATCGACCGACTGCCCATAGGGGCCTGCCGCCTTCTGCCAGTTGCCCGCCACGGCGGGGATGCCCTCCTTGGCGAAACTCTGGTTCAGGGAGGCGATGACGCGGGGCGCGTTGTTCGGCGAATCGGTCTTGCCCACGATGAACTGCCATGCGCCATCGTCGGCCTTGAGCGGGTTCACTTTGTCGGGCTTGGAGATATCCGCCGCGATGGCGTTCACATCGATCGTCTTCGAGGTCTCCGAGGTGACGACCACATCGCCGCTGAAGAGCGAGTCCGCGTTGTCGGTCGAGAGCATGTTCGTCTCTTCCGGCTTGAGCTTGATGGGCTCGTTGGCGCCCACGGTCATGCCGCTCATGACGCGGAGCGTCTCGATGTCGATGTAGGCGAGCTGCTCTGGGGACGCTCCCTGTTCCTTGAGCTTGAACACTCCGACGATCGGCAGCTCCCTCAGGCTGAAGCCGATGGCGGAGAAGCCCTGGATCAGGATCGAGTCGCCGACGGCGAGCTGCTTTCCGAGCCAGCTCGAGAATTTCGAGAGCTGCCCCTCGCTCAGCATGATTCCCTGCTGGCCGGGCTGGATCATCTGCCCCGACACGATGTCGATCGCGTTGAAGAGCTTCCAGTACGAGGACGCGTCGACGCCGAAGAGAAAGAGAAAGCGGTCTTGCGGCTGGACGTCGTTTTTCGCGCCGCCGCTGGGGGGCGGGGCGTCGCCGCGCGTGAGCTGGGCGAATCCTGTCGCGAGCGAGGAAGTCTGGGTGAGATGCGGCGTCGACTTGAGAATCGTCTGCACTTTGTCGTAGTTCGGAATAACCGGAGTCTGGGCGAGGCCGCCGGGCGAGGTGACGCCGAAGAGCGACACCGGGCCTTCGCTCGAGATGCCCGACACGAAGATGTCGCCGGTGTAGACATCGGAGAAGGTTGCCCTGATTCCAGCCTCTGAGGCATTGATGAAGGCAGTGCCCACCACGAGGATCAGCGCGCCGAGGGCGAGCAGCAAGCCTATGATGAGGCTCTTCGATCTGTGTTCGCGTATGTTGCGGAAGGCCATTCTGAGGATGACAGGCATCTCATTCCTCCGCCGGCGCGCCCACCGTGCCGTCGCCGTTGACATCTTCGCCATTCCGCCTGTTCTCGATGATGGAGCCGTCGCGCAGCCTGATGATGTGGTCGGCGATGTTGACGATCTTTGCGTCGTGCGTGGAGAAGATGAAGGTTGTCTGCATTTCGCGGTTGATCTTCTTCATGAGGTCGATGATCTGCTCGCCGGTGGCGGAGTCGAGGTTCGCGGTCGGTTCGTCCGCAAGGACGATCGAGGGTTTCGTGACGAGGGCGCGCGCGATGGCGACGCGCTGGCGCTGCCCGCCAGACAGTTCGTTCGGTTTGTGGTTTCGCCAATCGCCGAGGCTCACCTCGCTGATAAGGAAGTCGATCCAGTCTTTCCACTCGTTTTTGGGAACGCTCGTGGCGCCGAGCAGCAGGGGAAACTCAATGTTTTCCCAGACATTCAGCACAGGGATGAGGTTGAAGGACTGAAAGATGAATCCGAGCACCTCGTGGCGGAATCGAGTCAGTTCCTGGTCGGAGAGCCCATTCGTGCTCTTGCCGTCGATGATCACTTCACCGGAAGTCGGCGTGTCGATGAGCCCGATCATGTTGAGGATCGTCGATTTTCCCGAGCCCGAGGGCCCCGCGATGGAGACGAAGTCTCCCCGCTCGATGGAAAAGGTGACGCCCTTGACCGCTGGTACGACGACTTTGCCGAGAAGATAGTCTTTCTTAACGTTTTTCAGTTGAATGATGGGCATGCCATTACTCCCCGCCTTAAAAGTGCCGATTACTCGCTGAAAAAATAGCGATTTCGGTAGAGTGTGGCAATACGAGCGGGGCGATAGTATTCAAATAAAGTTAACAATTAAGAAAGCTTGCGTTTTTCGCGGCTCAAAGCCCCTCTGGCGTGGTCTGTCCCCTCGGGCCAGCCTCGTGCGAATCGATTTCAGCCTTGATCACCTCCGCGAGGCGGCGTACTCCCTCGTCGATCTGCGCGAAGCTCGAGTAGGAGAAATTGATGCGCATGGAATTCATCTCGGGCTCGTCGAAATAGAAGGCGCTGCCTACGACGTAGGCGACTTTCTTCTCGATCGCCTTGTAGAAGAGCTTCTCCGTGTCGATGTAGTGGGGCAGGGAGAGCCAGAGGAAGAGCCCGCCCTCGGGTTTGGTCCAGGTGAGATCGAAACGCTTCGGCATGTACTCTTCGAGTTTTTCGAGCATGAAATTACGCTTGTCGCGGTAGATACCGCAGGTACGCTCGATGGTCTTCCGAAGCTTGCCGGTGGCCATGAACTCGGCGATCATCTTCTGTGTGAGGACGCTCGTGCAGAGGTCCATCGCCTGCTTGGCGACCACCATCTTCTGGATGACATCTTCGCGGGCGATGACCCAGCCGATGCGGGTGCCGGGCGCGAGGATCTTCGAGAAGGTCTTGAGGTTGATGACGATGCCGCGGTTCTCCATTCCCTGTTCAAGCTGATAGATCGAGGGGATCGACTCGCCGATAAAGCGGATTTCGCGGTAGGGCGAATCCTCGACGATGAGGAGATCCTCGCGGTAGGCGAATTCGATGATCGCGCGTCGCTTCTCTTCGCTCCAGCAGATGCCCGAAGGGTTCTGGAAATCCGGGATGAGGTAGATGTACTTGATGCGCTTCCGCTGGCTCTTCGCGCGCTCGTAGCGCTTTTCAAGCTCGACCATGTCGAAGCCGTCGTTCGAGGCGCTGAAGGGAATTCCCAGCACCTTTCCTTGATAGGACTGGATGGCCTGGATCGCGCCGACATAGGTGGGGCGGCCGGCGATGGCGTAGTCGCCCGGGTCCAGGAATATCTTGGGGAGCATGTCGAGCGCCTGCTGGCTCGCCGAAGTGATGAGGAGATTCTGCATGCCGAGGGACAGTCCCTGGGCCGACTCGTACTCGACGAGGCGCGCCTTGAGATCGTTGTCGCCCTCGGTGGTGCCGTACTGCAGCGCGATGGTGCCGTATCTTTCGAAGACCTTGTCGCTCGCCTCGCGGAGCTCCTGGACCGGGAAGGTCTCAGGGGCGGGGAGTCCTCCCGCGAAGGAGATGATATCGGGCTGATTCGTGAGCTTCAGCAGTTCGCGGATCACGGACTTTTTCATGGAGCGGGCATTGCTGGACAAGATCGTTGAGAGGTCCTGCATCGGTAGATCCTCCTCGGCACTTAGGTTTCGGCCACATCTTAGCGCGGAATGGAGTTGCCGTAAATATGCCATTTCAATATTTCAAGATGGCGTTTCGATAGTTGAAACTATCGTGCCGCTCTTGCCGCATTTCTGCCGGTAGTATACTGTTGAGAGCTGTCAATCGCAATAAACATACACCATCGAAGGAATGCGCATATGCCACTGAACTGCGGGATCGTGGGACTGCCCAATGTGGGAAAGTCGACTATTTTTTCCGCCCTCACGAGGGCGAAGGCCGAAGCGGCGAACTATCCTTTCTGCACGATCGACCCGAATGTGGGAATCGTGCCGCTCCCCGACAAACGACTTGATCAGCTCTGCGAAATTTTCAAGCCGAAGCGGCGCGTGCCTGCTGTTGTCGAATTTGTCGACATCGCGGGGCTCGTGCGCGGCGCTTCGAAGGGAGAGGGGCTCGGTAATCAGTTTCTTTCGCATATCCGCGAGGTCGGCATGATCGCGCACGTGGTGCGCTGCTTCGATGACCCCGATGTGATTCACGTGGCGAACCGCGTGGACCCCGCCGACGACATCGAGGTGATCCACACCGAACTCGCGCTCGCCGACCTCGACAGCCTCGACCGCAGGCTCGACAAGCTGAGCCGGCAGCTCAAGGTACAGGACGCGAACCTCAAGAAGGACAGCGAAAAGGAGATCGTGGTGCTCCAGAAGATTCGTCCCGCGCTCGAGGAGGGCAGGCCGGCCTTCACCGTCGGGCTGGAGCCGGAAGAGCTGGAGTTCGCGAAGCGAAGCTTCCTCATCACCCTCAAGCGCGAGCTCTTTGTGTGCAATGTGGACGAGTCGGGCGTGCATGGAAACGCCTATGTCGACACCGTGAAGGTGATCGCCGCCAGGCAGGGCTCCGAGGCGGTGGTGATCTGCGGGAAATTCGAGGCCGAGCTCGCCGACATCGAGGATGCGGGCGAACGCGCGGAATTCTTGCAGGGCATCGGGCTTGACGAACCGGGGCTCACATCGCTCGCGCACGCGGCGTACGGGCTCCTCGATCTGCGCACCTTCTTCACAGCGGGCGAGGACGAGTGCCGCGCCTGGACTATCCGCGACGGCGACAAGGCGCCCGTGGCCGCTGGCGTGATCCACACCGACTTCGAGAAGGGATTCATCAAGGCCGAGGTGTACCACTACGACGACCTCATCCAGTATGGCACGGAACAGGCGGTGCGCCAGGCCGGCAAGATGCGCCAGGAAGGACGCGAATACGTCGTGCAGGATGGCGACATCATGTTCTTCAAGTTCAATGTCTAGCGCGCCGAGCCACGCGGGAGCTTTCAGGGGCTTCCCTGCGCTGGGCAACGAGAACCCGGCCGCGCGACTTCTGGTGCTCGGTTCATTTCCGTCGCTGCGCTCTTCGGAAAAGGGAGAGTACTACGGGCACGAGCGCAATCAGTTCTGGCCAATCCTCTTCTCGTTCGCGGGCCTGAGCGCAGAGGGCAAGAGCTACGCGGACAAGCGCGCGCTCGCGGCGGAACTCGGCCTCGTGATTTGGGACATGGTCCGCGAGTGCCGGAGAACGAACAGCTCCGATGCGGATCTCGAAGTCCTTGAGCTCAACGATGTGCGAGCCCTTCTCGAATCCCGCCCCTCGATTTGCCGCGTAGGACTCAACGGTGGCCTTGCCTCGACGCTATTTCTGAAGATGCTTCGCGCGGATGAGGCTGGGAGCCGCGGCGATACGGTCCAGCGCGCCGCGCGCAGCGCACTCGCCACAACCGGATCCACGGCGATACTGCGGATCGCGGGCAGAGAGCGCCTCGTGCACCGGCTGCCCTCGACAAGCCCCGTCCCCACGCGGCGCTTCCGCACGATGGACGACAAGCGCGCGCTCTGGGCCGACTTCCTCACCCTTGGCGCCGGCCCTGTCTCGCGCAACTGAGCTATCGCGGAACGGCACGCACGCTCATTTAGCTATACATATGTCAAGCATACTTGCCTCTCCCGCGCTCCTCGCGGTATGATTCCAGGGCAATGGACAAGCTCATCATCAAAGGCGCACGCGAACACAACCTGAAGAATATCGATCTCGAGCTCCCCCGCAACAAGCTCATCGTGATCTCGGGGCTCTCGGGCTCGGGCAAGAGTTCTCTCGCGTTCGACACGATTTTTGCCGAGGGACAGCGGCGCTATGTCGAGTCCCTCTCAGCCTATGCCCGCCAGTTCTTAGGGCGCATGGACAAACCCGATGTCGACTACATCGAGGGCCTCTCGCCCGCGATCTCCATAGAACAGAAGACCACGACACGCAACCCGCGCTCGACCGTCGGCACTGTCACCGAAATTTATGATTATCTCCGCCTTCTCTTCGCGAGAATCGGCGTTCCCCACTGTCCCTCCTGCGGGAGGGAAATCCGCGAGCAGAGCGTCGATCAGATTCTCGATGTGATTCTATCGTGGCCAACGGGCACGAAACTTCAGGTCCTCGCGCCCGTGATCCGCGCGCAGAAGGGTGAACACCGCAAAGTCCTCGAGGATGCCCTCAAGCAGGGCTTTCTGCGCGCGAGAATCGACGGCGAATTCGTCGACATCGAGGAGCCGCCCGCGCTCGAAAAGCAGAAAAAGCACACGATCGAGCTCATCGTGGACCGCATCCGCCTTTCGGAAGAGAGCCGAAGGCGTGTCGCAGAGGCTGTCGAGACGGCGCTCGGCATCGCGGACGGCATCGTGACGGTGATCCGCGAGTACGAGGACACGCAGAGGGAAGAGTTCTTCAGCCAGAAGGGCGCCTGCCCCGTGTGCGGCATATCGCTGCCGGAGATGGAACCGAGGCTCTTCTCCTTCAACGCCCCACAGGGGGCCTGCCCCGAGTGCGGCGGCCTCGGCATGAACATGGAGTTCGACCCCAACCTCATCATCCCCGACAAGAGCCTCTCATTCAACGACGGGGGCTGCGTCCCCTACAATCCGCAATCGGCGTGGAACCATTCGCGCTTCGAGGCGCTTGCGCACCACTACCACTTCAGCCTCGACACACCCTTCGAGGACCTCCCCGAGCATGTGATCCAGGCGATTCTCTATGGAAGCGACGACGACATCAAAGTGCGCTACGAGAACAGGGACAAGACTGGCCACTTCGAGTATCAGTCCAAGTTTCCCGGCATTCTCGCCGATATGAGACGGCGCTACCGCGAGTCTTCGAGCGACGACATCAAGGACTGGTTCGAGACTTTCATGATCGAGAAAGAGTGCGAGGTGTGCCACGGAAAACGGCTGCGGCCCGAGGCGCTCGCGGTGACGGTAGGGGAGAGGAACATTTTCGATATTTCGCGCATGCCGGTGGGAGAGTCGGTGCGCTTCTTCGAATCGATGAAACTCTCCGACACCGAGGCGCAGATCTCGAAACTGATCTTTAAGGAGATCGTCGCGCGGCTCGGATTTCTGAGGAATGTGGGACTCGATTACCTAACCCTCGAACGCAAGGCCTCGACGCTGTCGGGTGGAGAGGCGCAGCGCATACGGCTGGCCACGCAGATCGGCAGCTCCCTCGTGGGCGTGCTCTACATTCTCGACGAGCCCTCGATCGGCCTCCATCAGCGCGACAATCAGCGCCTCATCGATACGCTCACCTACCTGCGCGACCTGGGCAACACCCTCATCGTGGTCGAACATGACGAGCAGACGCTGCGCACCGCGGACTATATCGTCGACCTTGGGCCAGGCGCGGGCGAACATGGCGGCTACGTGGTGGCTCAGGGAACGGTTCCCGAAGTGAAGGCGAACGCGGCGAGCCTCACGGGGCAGTACCTCGCGGGCACGCTGACCATCGACGTCCCCAAGCTGCGTCGCCTAGGCAACGGAGAGTACATCACGCTCGCGGGCGCCCGCCAGCACAACCTCAAGAACATCGACGTCAGGATTCCCTTGGGGAAATTCGTGTGCATCACGGGAGTGTCGGGCTCTGGCAAGAGCACGCTGCTCTCTGACGTGCTGTATCCCGCCATCTCGAACCGCATCATGCGCTCATCGCTCAGGGAAGGCGAGTTCGACAGCATCCGGGGGCTCGAGTGCATCGACAAGATCATCAATATCGACCAGAGCCCCATCGGGCGGACCCCGCGCTCGAATCCAGCCACCTACTGCGGTGTCTTTACGCCGATCCGCGAACTTTTCGCGAGCCTCCCCGAGTCGAAGGCGCGTGGCTGGAAGCCGGGGCGATTCAGCTTCAACGTGAAGGGCGGACGCTGCGAGCATTGCCAGGGCGACGGCACGATCAAGATCGAGATGAACTTCCTCCCCGACGTTTACATCACCTGCGAAGTCTGCCACGGCAGGCGCTTCAACGCGGACACGATGGACGTGCGCTTCAAAGGGAAGAACATCGCCGATGTGCTCAATATGACGATTGAGGAGGCGCGCGAGTTCTTCGCGCACATTCCCTCGATCGCGCACAAGCTCCAGACCATGCTCGACGTGGGTCTCGGTTACATCCGGCTCGGGCAGTCCGCCCTGACGCTCTCGGGCGGTGAGGCGCAGCGCGTCAAACTCTCGCTCGAACTCGCGCGCCGCGCGACGGGCCGAACCCTCTATTTTCTCGACGAGCCGACCACAGGCCTGCACTTCGCGGATGTGCGCCAGCTCCTCGAGGTAATCCACAAGCTCGTCGATACCGGCAACACTGTGGTGATGATCGAGCACAACCTCGACATCATCAAGCAGGCCGACTGGGTTATCGACCTCGGCCCCGAAGGGGGCGACAAGGGCGGGAACATCATCGCCGAGGGCACCCCCGAGGCAATCGCCGCCTGCGAAAAATCCTTCACTGGACACTATCTCGCGCCCATGCTGAACGCATAATCCGCGACGCGGAGAATCTTGCCAGTCGCGGGCTCTTCCATATACGATACAGAGCGATGCGGCGCGCGATTAGCATGTTTTCTCTGCTCCTTGCGATGCTTGTGCCTCTGTGGGCGCAGGAAAACCCGCCACAGGCTTCGCCTTCAGGCGCGACTTTAAGCGTGCCTCTAGGCGCGTCGTCCAGCCCGTCTCCCGTCGCGCTGCCAGCTGGCGAGGCCACACAGGCTCCCGGCGCCGATCTCGACTCGAAAACACTCCGCTTCCGCATCTCCTCAGCCACCCTCTACGAGCTTCGCGACCTCGCAGCGCAGTTTGGCCTTTCCGCTGAGGGAAGCGCCGAGGAGCTCAGGGCGAGGCTCTACGAGCACTTCGGGTTCGCGCCGGTCGCCGCGCCCTCGGGCGATGTCGCGATGAGCATCGAGCGCGCGGCGGGCGCGCAGTTTTTCACCCTGGAAAATGGCACGAAGGAAATCAGGCTCGAAGGTCCTCTCGAAATTCGCTTCGTAGACTCGCAGGGCAGTGTGCACAGGATCTCCGCGCGCTACGTGGTCTACAACCGCGACACGAAGGTTGTGCAAGCTGCCGGCAATGTCGAATACACGCGCGAGTCGAAATCGAGGACCGATACTTACAAGGGCGAATCGATCGCGTTCAATCTTGATGACTATTCGGGCGTGTTCGTCGACGGTTCCTTCAACATGGAACCGTCGAGCGCGGGAGGAAGAACGCTCCTCGTGCATTTTGGCACGCTCATATCGAGGTCGGAGGAAATAATCGCGCTCGCGGATGGTTCGCTCACCGCGTGCGACGCCATCGATCCGCACTACCTTCTGCGCGCGAAGAAAGTGTGGCTCTTCAGTTCGGGCGACTGGGCGGTGGCGAACGCGACGCTCTATATCGGAAAAATCCCCGTGCTGTGGCTGCCGTACTTCTACTATCCGGCGCGGGCATCGATGTTCCATCCGACCGCGGGGTTCCGCTCCCGAACCGGTGGCTACCTCCAGACGACGACCTACATACTCGGACAGCAGGGCAGCGACGCGCAAAGATCGTCCGCGCTTTCGGTGAACCAGGGCGCCCTTGGTTCGTTTGGGACCTATATCTCCCAGTCCAAAGCTGCTGCGGAAAATCCGGATTCTCCGCAGCTCGCCGTGCTGGCCGACGCCTACTCGTCGCTCGGTATTTTCGCCGGGCTGCGGGGAAAGGCGGCCGCGAACGCGCCGGCCACCTTGAGCTGGCTCGCCGCTGTTGGGCTCTCGCGCTCCGTGTTCCTCGAGTCGACAGGGTACTACTCGCCTTTTGACGCGGCCGGCGCGTACCGCTCCGTATGGAACGGCTGGAAGTTTGCCTCGCTCTCCGTTCCCGTCAGGATCGCGGCTGATCTCGAAGCATCTTCGAAATCGGCTGGGGCGGGCCTGTCGTGGAAGATCAGCCTGCCGTTCTACTCCGACCCCTTCGTGGAGCAGGATTTTCTGGACCGGAATGAGTCGACCGATTTCTTCTCGGTTTTTGGCGGTGCAAGTGCCACGACGATCTCCGAGCGCACATCGCTGTCGCAGAAGGCGAGCGTGACGGGAACCTGGAGGGGAAGCGGCAAGCCCGACGCGCTGAGCCTCTCGCTGAACAATCTCTCGGCCTACCTCAATTGGAGAAACAAGTACGCGTCGACGAGCGGTCTCGACAGCACTCAGCTCAGGCTCTACGCCGTCGATCCGCTGCGGCACTTTCTCTATCCCGACGTCGCGCGCCCCCTGGACGCGACGGTCTCGGTAAGTCAGACGATTTTTAGGAGCGACGCAGCCTCGCTCTCCTGGACGAACTCGAATTCGACGTATGTGGAGGATAGATTTTACAGCCTCTCGTGGACAAAGCCGCAGGAGGTGGACTTCAAGAGCTGGTACTGGCTCTTTGGCGCGAGGGATGCCGCGAATCTGAACGGATCGTACTCGATCGCGAAGGCGGGGCTGACATTCCAGGCGACGACAGGGCTCGCGGGCCAGGCGCAGTACCGCCCCTATTTATTCGATGAACGTACGAGTCCCACTACGGTGCATCCCTTCAGAATCGCGGACTACGGCTATAGCTCGGCGAACTGGAGCGCGGCGACGAGCGCGGCCTGGGCTCCATTCGCGAATTCGAAGGTTTTTTCAGCCTCGAGGCTTCTGTACAGCATCGCGGGCAAAATCGCTAAGGTCGATTACCAGGGGCTCGACGGGAGCACTGTCGACGCGAAACCGATCTACGCGCTCACCTGGCTGACCTGGGACACCACGATGATCACGGACCACTCGGTGCTGGCTGAACTCGCGGCGAAGCTTGGGACTACGGCTGAACGCCTGAGTTTCAAGGCCGCCTTGCCGCCGCTCCTCGAAACCTACAGCTTTGGCGCCTCATCCTCCGCGGGCATCGGCAGCCTCGGGGCGAGCTACATTCTCTCGCGTGCCACCGCGACCTCGGATCTCACTTCGAGCGCGCTCACGGGCAATGCCGTGCTCAAGCCGAGTCCCAACCTCCGCTTCTCCGCGAACGCCTCGTGGGATTTCCAGGCACAGGCCCCGCTCAGCGTGAGCGCCGACGCGACGCTGCTCTCGTTCTCCGCGCGATTCGCGGCGCAGAAGGCCTACGGGTACATCTTCAAGGGCGGCACCTGGATCCAGGATGGCACCCAATATTTCAGGCCTTCCACGCTCAGCGCGACCTGGAAGCCCGTGCTCAGGCTCTCCCCCGAGCAGAAGAATCAGGGTGGCGTCGCGTGGTATCTCGAAGCCGACGGCTCGGTCTCCTTCAGTCAGAATTTCATTCAGTACACGAATGCCAGCATTGGAACCACCCTGAGCTTCAGCGTCAAAAACTCCGCGGGCCTGTCGCTGAGCCTCTCGCTCGCTTCGCTCAACAGCTCCGCGTGGCGCTACTACGCGTCGCTGCTGCCGGTCTCGGGGGAACTCGATCCTTCCCTCTATGCGCGCGATTTTTTCACCGATCTCTGGGACTCTCTCGCCATCTGGAACACGGCAGGGCTCCAGCGCACCCTCTTCAAACTGCAGAAACTCTCTCTGACGCTCGCGGTCGACGCGCACGACTGGCTTCTGTCCGGGAGCGTCTACGCCGGCCCGACTCTCATCACACCAAGCTCGGGGCGGCCGTACTATGAGATGAATGTCTCCTTCAACCTCTCCGTCACGTGGAAGGACATCTCGGCCATCAAGAGTTCGGTGACTTACACCGATGGGGCCTTCAGCCAGTGAATCGGGAGCGGCGCCGTGCGCGCGGCGATCGAGGACCACCGCGGAGAATGCCTCGCGCGCACATACGCCGCGGATTGTGAGTGCCGCCCGTCGTGTTCAGCGCCGCGCGCGCATGACATCGCGCGCGTTTCATCGCCCGATGAAGGTATGGAAACACAGTTCACCGCATAGTATAGTTGCGAATAGACGATGCTGAACGAATCTCAGGAGTGCGATTGAGTCCTTCACATATAGTGCTTGAAGACACACAGATCCTCGCTGAACTCTGTGGAGCGAACGACTATAACCTCTCGGTGATAAGCAGCCTTCTGGGCGCGCCTGTGCGCTCCCGGGGAAATGAGCTCTCGATCGAGAGTGAAGACCTCGAGGTGGGCGAGCTCTTCTCGAAGCTTGTTGGCGCGATCGGCGTCTCTATCGAGGATGGCATGCCCGCGACGCCGGAATTGATTATCGCGCTCCACGCGGAACTCACGCCGGAAGGCGACAGGTCTCCAGGCGCGCGGCAGAACGGCGACCAGTCGCGGGGCGGTGAAGTATCGAAATTTCTCGACACCTGCGTTCAGATTCCCAATGGTTTTGGAAAGGTATTTCCTCGCTCGAGCGGGCAGAGCCTCTATCTGCAGGGCATTATGAGCCATGATCTGTCCTTCGCCGTGGGGCCTGCGGGCACCGGCAAGACCTTTTTGGCGATGGCGTACGCGCTGCGGGAAATTCTTTCGCGCTCGCGCAGGAAGCTGGTGCTGACGCGGCCGGTGGTTGAAGCCGGCGAGAGCCTGGGCTTTTTGCCGGGCGACCTCGAACAGAAGATCAACCCTTACCTCCGCCCGCTCTACGATGCCATGGAGGCGCTCGTGCCGTATGAGACGATCCACAGGCTCGAGGAGAGCAGGGCCATCGAGGTGGCGCCGCTGGCTTACATGCGCGGTCGTAGCCTCACGAACTGCATTGTCATTCTCGACGAGGGACAGAACACCACCAGAGAACAGATGAAGATGTTCCTCACGAGGCTCGGCGAGCGCACAAAGGCGATCGTGACAGGAGATATCACGCAGATCGATCTTCCGAAGAGAACAGAATCGGGGCTCGTGCACGCGGTCAATCTCCTCGAAGACATCGACGATGTCTTTGTGAGCAGGCTCGACGCGCGCGATGTCGTGCGCAGTTCGCTCGTGAGGAAAATAATCGAGGCATATGAAAAAGAACAGTGAAAAGCCAACGCTGAAGAGCGCGCTTCGGATGCTCGGATCACTCAAGCCCTCGGTGTGGATCTTCTTTGGGGCGGTGATCATCGCTGGCGCTGGTCTCTTCATACTCGGACCCTCATCGTTCGGCAGCCGCAATTCGCTTCGATCCGTCGAGACGGGCAAGGTCGCGGACGCCGACATATATGCCGGCAAGGACACAGTGTACGTCGACCGCGAGGCGACCCAGCGAAAGATAGCCGCTGAAGAGCGGCTCGTGCTCGCTGTTTTCGTGCTCGACGATAAAATTACGGCAACTGTCCGAGAGAAAGCGGAAGCCTTCGCCTCCTACTACCTGCAACTGGTCACCAGCGAATCGGGGAGCGCCGACGCTCTCGGACTCCTCCTTCAGAGCCGTTTTCCTGACTTCCTGCAGAACTCGCAGTACGTCTCCATCATCCGCGCGAGACTCAGCACCCAGACATTCGTCTACGTGAGCGATATTGTCGAAAGTCTTCTCGGCAAGGGCGTCGTATCGGTGCCCGACGGCGTCTTCGATCGCTTCAATCCAAACTACTACGAGCTCGTGCGCACGCTGAACGGCCGAGAGGAGAGCGAACAGCTCTCTGTGGTGAACATGGCGACACTCACCAATCTCTCGAGCCACCTCGAGGACGAGATGGACGCGCGAAGAGTGCCCGAATCGATGAAAAGTTACGTAAGGATTCTCGCGAAGTCGCTCTTGAAGGAGAATACCTTCTTCGACCAGGATCTTTCCGAAAAACGACTGGCTGCCGCCAAAGCCGGCGTCGAGCCGGTGACGAGGTTCGTGAGCCGCAACGAGATACTCGTGCGGAAGGGCGACCTCGTAACTCCCGAGATCTACCAGCAGATCAAGACGATCCGCTCTTCCATCCTGGTGTCGGATGTTGGGGTGCTGATGACGGGCTTGGGTTTGCTGCTCGTGGCTGCGCTCCTCGGCTTTCTGCTCGCGCGTGTGCCGGCGCTCTCCGATTTCCCGAGCGATCGATCCTCCCTCATTTTCCTGCTCTTCTCGCTCCTCATTCTCTTTTATTGGATACTCGCGGTCCAGAATATTCTCGAGAGCAAAAACATCTCCTTGGGGGCGCTCTATGTGCCCGCGTCGATGTTCGCGGGGCTCGTGTCGCTGCTCTACGGGCCGAGGACAGGCATCTTCTTCAGCCTCATTTCTTTCTTCCTCACCGGCGCGGCGACAAACCTCAACGCGCAGTTCATGATCGGCATCCTCCTCGCGGGAATTTCCGCGACGCTCACCATGCGGACCGCGCAAACACGCATCATGCTGGCGCGCGCGTCGGTGTTCCAGGCGCTCGTGCAGGCCTTTCTCGCGGTGATACTCCTCTTCAACCAGAAACCCGCCGCGGCTGAGGTGGTGCAGGCCATGGGCCTTGGGGCGCTCAACGGTTTCGCGGGCGGCTCCTTTATCCTCCTGCTTTTGCCGCTCTTCGAGCGCCTCCTCGACAAATCGACGCAGTTCAGGCTCATGGAGCTCGCGGACATCAACGCGCCAGTGCTCAAGGAAATGCTGACCAACGCGCCGGGGACCTACGCGCACTCGATGAACGTCGCGCACCTCGCGGAGGCGGCGGCCAAGGATATCGGCGCGAATGCCCTCCTCGCGCGAATCGGCGCGTACTACCACGACATCGGCAAGATCGACCATCCGGAATATTTCACCGAGAATCAGAAAGGCGCCAACCGCCACGACGACATCAATCCGACGCTCTCGGCGAGCATCATACGCCGCCATGTCAAAGACGGCATCGAGAGGGCGCGGGAGATTGGCTTGCCGAGGGAAGTGATCGATATTATCGGCCAGCACCACGGCAACTCGGTTATGGAGGCGATCATCAGCAAGGCGAAGGACGGCGCGCAGGAGACTGACCTGCAGTCCTACAGCTACCAGGGTGAGCGCCCCAAGAGCAAGGAAGCGGGAGTGGTGATGCTCGCGGACACCATTGAGGCGGCCTCGAGGTCGCTCAAGAATCCCAGCACTCCAAAGCTCGAGCAGTTCGTGCACCAGCTCATTCTCCATAAGCTCACCAACGGCCAGTTCGAGGAGAGCGAACTCACGCTGCACGATGTCGAAATCGCCGAGCGGGCCTTCCTGCGGATCCTTCAGTCGCAGATGCACACCCGCATCGAATATCCGGGACAGGAGCGGCAATGAACGGAAACGAAGTGCGATACTCGGTACTCGAAATCGAAGAGCCAGCCTGGGCAGCGAGAGCGGCGGATTTTGCCCTCGCGGCGCTCGACGAACTCGGAAAACGCAATTGGCTCGTATCCCTCGTCTTGTGCGGCGACGGCATGATCCACAAACTCAATCGCGATTATCGCCGCATCGACGCACCCACCGATGTGCTCTCGTTCACGCTTGGCGAGTACGAGCCGGTGGAAGAGGGGAAATCCGCTGAGCCCGTCTACATCGCCGGCGATATCGTGATCAGCGTGCCCGCGATGGAGCGCAATTCGAGCGAGTTCCATGTGAGCCCGGACGAAGAGCTGCGCCGCCTCATCGTGCACGGCCTGTTACACCTTTCGGGGATGGATCACGCGGACAATTCACCGGAACAGCCTATGCTTCTACAGCAGGAGGACCTTGTGCGACGCCTTGGAGGTAGCATCATCCTATGAGTCTTCTCTCGCAACTTTTTGGCCCTCGTCCGAAAGCGTCCCAGCCTGAGAATACCTCGGAGGAAGAGCAGCGCGAGATGATCGAGGGAGTGGAGCACCTCCCTGAAACACTCGTGAGAGACGTGATGGTTCCGCGCACCGACACTCTCTGCGTGGAAGACCTGGCGCCCCTCGACGAAGTGCTCACGACGCTGGTCGAATCGGGGCACTCGCGCATACCGGTCTACGCCGACACGATCGACAACATCGTCGGCATTCTCTACGCGAAGGACGTGCTCGCCGCGCTGGTGCGAAAGGAACCGCTCGAGCTGAAACGGCTCATTCGCCCTCCCTACTTTGTCCCCGAGACCAAACGAATCGACTCGCTCCTCAAGGAATTCAAGCGCCGCCATGTCCACATCGCGATCGCGGTGGACGAGTACGGCGGCACGGCGGGCATCATCAGCCTCGAAGATATCATCGAGGAGATCGTCGGCGAGATACAGGACGAATTCGATGAAGAGGCCGACCAGGTCACCCAGATTGGAGAGAACGCCTGGCGCTGCGACGCGAGGATTCGCCTCGAGGATCTCAATGAGGCGATCGGCGCCCAGCTTCCTTCGGGCGAGTACGACAGTCTCGCGGGATATGTCTTCGATCTCTTCGAGCGGATTCCGTCGGTGGGCGAGGAGGTGCGCGCCCTGGATCTGCGCTTCATCGTCGAGGCCATGGAGGGGCACAGACTCATCACGGTGCGGATCGAACGCCTCGACGCGGGGAGTGGCGCGGCGGTTGAACCGAGCGACGACATTTCATAAAATAAAACAGCATTTCAAATATCAATTTTGCTTGCACAAATCGATAAGCAGGTATAGAATTTTACCTGTCGGCGCTCCCGCCGGCAGAATGAACTAGAACAATCCCTTAAAGGAGGGAGCCATGAATTCCTACATAAAAGAAGTGCTGGATGGTCTCCGCGCCCGTTATCCATGGGAAAGCGAATTCCTGCAAGCCTCCGAAGAAGTGCTGGAATCGATTACCCCACTCATCGAGGCGGAACCGAAGTACAAACAGCAGAAGATCCTCGAGCGCATGATCGAGCCCGAGCGGGTCGTGATGTTCCGCGTGCCCTGGGTCGACGACAAGGGCGAATACCATATCAACCGCGGCTACCGCGTCCAGTTCAACTCGGCTATCGGCCCCTACAAGGGCGGCATCCGCTTCCATCCCAAGGTCACGCTCTCCACGCTCAAATTCCTCGCCTTCGAGCAGACTTTCAAGAATTCGCTCACCGGCCTCCCCATGGGCGGCAGCAAGGGCGGTTCCGATTTCGATCCGAACGGCAAGAGCGACAATGAGATCATGCGCTTCTGCCAGAGCTTCGTGACGGAGCTCTACCGCCACATCGGCCCCGACACGGATGTGCCCGCGGGCGACATCGGCGTCGGCGGCCGCGAAGTCGGCTACATGTTCGGCCAGTACAAGCGCCTCGCGAATGAGTTCACGGGCGTGTTCACCGGCAAGGGACTGACCTTTGGCGGATCCCTCGTGCGGCCGGAAGCGACTGGCTTTGGCGCCGTGTACTTCGCGGCAGAAATGCTCAAGCTCAAGAATGACACGCTCAAGGGCAAGACCGTGTCGGTGTCGGGATTCGGCAATGTAGCCTGGGGCGCCTGCATCAAGGCGAGCCAGCTCGGCGCCAAGGTGGTGACGATCTCCGGTCCCGATGGCTACGTGTTCGATCCGGACGGTGTGGGCACGCAGGAAAAGTGGGATTACCTCGAGGAAATGCTCATCATCGACCGCAACAAGGTCGAAACCTATGTGAAGAAATTCCCGAAGGCCCAGTTCTTCAAGGGAAAAAAGCCCTGGGAGCAGAAGGTCGACATCGCCATGCCCTGCGCGATCCAGAACGAGCTCAACGGCGAAGACGCGAAGATGCTCATGGACAACGGCGTCAAGACAGTGGTCGAAGTCTCCAACATGGGCTGCACGCCGGAGGCCTGGAAGCTCTTCATCGAGAAGAAGATCCCCTTCGCGCCCGGAAAGGCGGCAAACGCGGGCGGTGTCGCCACGAGCGGGCTTGAGATGAGCCAGAACTCGATGCGTCTCGCCTGGAGCGCCGAAGAAGTCGATCATCGCCTGCACGAGATCATGATCAACATCCACCGCGGCTGTGTCGAAACCTCGGCAAAGTACGGTTTTGAGGGCAACTATGTCGTCGGCGCCAACATCGCCGGCTTCAAGAAAGTGGCGGACGCCATGATCGCCCAGGGTCTCGTGTGAGATAGAGAGGCTCTTGTTGAGGAGGGGCGGCGATTTCCGGAAGGAGATCGCCGCTTTTTTCTATGCGCTCGGGGAGTGAGGGCGGGGACGGGCGCGCGGCGTTGTGGTATAAACGATTCATCGAGGAAACCGGATGGAAACGAGGACGATTAAGCCAGGCAGGGTGGGAGGCATCGCGCGCGCGCCTGCCTCAAAGAGCGCGTTCCAGCGGGCGATCGCCTGTGCTGCCCTCGCGCGGGGAGTGTCGCGCATCCGCGGCGAGCCCCTCTGCGCGGACACGCTTGCCGCGCTCGGTATCGCGCGAGATCTCGGCGCGAAAGCGCGGAGAATCGAGGGCGGCATCGAAATCGAAGGCTCTCCGCTTTTTAGCGCGGCGCGCATTCAGCGCCAGCCGCCGCACGCGGGAGGCACGCCGAACCATCAGCGGGAAGCGCGAGCGCAGGCCGCGCCGCTCATTCTCTCCTGCGGTGAGTCCGGCCTCTGCATGAGAATGTTTTCGCCAATCGCGGCGCTCCTCGACCGCCCAGTGGTGCTCGTCGGTTCCGGTTCACTCGCCAGGCGGCCGATGCGCATGGTGGAGTCGGCGCTCGCGAAGCTCGGCGTGGACTGCGAAAGCGATCGCGGCCTTCAGCCCCTGCGCATCGAGGGGCCGCTCTTGCACCAGCGTGCCCGGATCGACGCACAGGGTAGCTCGCAGCTCATCACCGGGCTGCTCATCGCGATGCCCCTCCTCGGGGGGAACTCCCTGCTCGAGGTGGAGAACATGGTGAGCGCAGGCTACCTCGACCTGAGCATCGATGTGTGCGCCCGTTTTGGCGTGGAGATTGAGCGGTTGGGGGCAGGAAGTTTTTCGATCGAGGGGGACCAGTTCTACCGCGCGGCTTCGTTCGAAGTGGAGGGCGACTGGAGCGGCGCGGCATTCCTCGCGGTCGCCGCCGCGATTCGTGGCGCGCGGGGCGGGCTGCGGATCGAGGGGCTCGACGCGAAGAGCTCCCAACCCGACAAGGCTATCGTCGGGGTGCTGCGCGCGGCGGGAGCCGAGGTTCGGCAGCGCGAAGGTACTCTTGAAATCGCTCAGCCGCTCGCCCATGGCGTCCTCTCGCCGTTCGAGTTCGACGCGACAGACTGTCCCGATATTTTTCCGCCGCTCGCCGCGTTGGCTGGTGCGATCGCCGGAATTTCGAGCATTCGCGGCGTGCACCGTCTCGCATCCAAAGAGAGCGATCGGGCTTCAGCCCTCGTTTCGATGCTCGAGAATCTCGGTGTCCGCGCCGAGGTCGAGGGCGATACGATGCGCATTCACGGAGGCTCGCTGAGGGGAGGGCAGATCGACTCGCGCGGCGATCACCGGATCGCGATGGCTGCCGCTGTTGCCGCGCTCGCCGCAGAGGGTGAGGTGCGCATCGATGGGGCAGAGTGCGTGTCCAAATCCTGGCCCGGATTCTTCGAGGTCCTCGAATCGATCCGACGCGTCTAAGCGCGCCTAGCGCGATTCGCCGAGCTCAGAATGGACCAAAGTGGATCGCCACCGCGATTCCTAGAAAAATCGACGTCACCGCGAGGATGATCACCTGAAGCTTCCAAGTCCAGCGCATCCAGCGCGGGTAGCTCACCACCGTGAACGAGAGCGCGATGAGAAGCAGGGCGTTCGTCGGAAAAATCATGTTCGAGAACCCGTCTCCGAAGTCGAAGCCCAGCACCGCGGTCTGCCGCGTGATGTGCACAAGGTCGGCGAGCGGCGTCAAGAGTGGCATCATGAGGAATGCCTTGGCGCTGGCCGATCCGATAAAGAAATTCATCATGAGCGTCGTGGCGTAGACCAGGAAGGCCGCCGACATGGGCGGCGCCTTCGCGATGAGAGTCGCCGCGCCGTAGAGAATTGTGTCCATGATCTTGCCGGAGATGATGATGTGCTTCACGGAGTAGGCCATGAGAATGAGGGCGACGCCAGGCAGCAGATTCACCGCGCCGCGCGCGAAAGTCAGGCTGATCTTCCCGAATTTGAGCCGCGCAAAGAGTCCGCCTCCAAAGCCCCCGATCAGAAAGAGGAGGGCCATGATCGGAAAGGCTAGATCCGAGAGTCTCGGCATGCGCGCGGTAATGAGCACGGTCGCCATCGCGATGCCGATGCAGACCGCGAACCAGATGAGGCCACGGGTCTTCGCCGCGGACGCGCCGCTGCCGGAAGCGGTGCCGCTGCCCGAAGATGCGCCGCTGTCGGAAACCGCGCTACCGTTGGCGGGTGCGCCGCCAGTCTCCTGGAGCGCCTCCGTGTCCGCTGCGCTTCCCAAAGAGGCGCGTATCGCCTCATCTTCCTTGAACGTGAGCGAAGATTTGGGGTCGCGCTCGACTTTTTTCGCGTGGAGGATCACGAACGTCGTCACCATGATGTAGACCACGGCGAAGAAAATGATCCTCAGCCATGCTCCGGAGAAGAGCGGCAGATCGGCGATCCTCTGCGCCACCGCGATCGTGAAGGGATTCGTCACCGCCGAGGCGAAGCCGAAGGCGAGGGGCAAGAGGCTCAGCCCGAGGCCTGTCAGCGAATCCCAGCCGAGCGAGATCGCGAGCGGCACGATGAAGATGATCATCGGCACCATGCCTTCGTAGACGCCGATAAAGCTCGAGATGGACATGAAGAAGAGCACGAGGAGGGCGATGAGGGCGTATTTGCGTTTCGCGAAGCGACGCACGAGGAGGTGGATGAGCTCCTCCATGACGCCCGCTCCCTCAAGAATCGAGATCGAGCCGCCCACGCAGAAGATGAATACGATGATCGTGATGAGAGTCACGCTGTCCTGCGTGAAGAGTATCTCTATGGGCGCGGTAAGCCAGCGCCACGCGGGGTAGTCCGGCTTGGCGACCGTGTGGTAGGTCCCGTTCACGACCAGCGTTTTCCCGTCCTGCACGACGCGCTGATACTCGCCCGAGGGGAGCGCCACCGTCAGAATGCCCGAAACAAGCATGAGGAGGAGAATGATTCCCGCCGAGAGCAGGAAGGCCTTCTTGCCGATCTTGATCGCGCTCTGCGGCGACTTTGCTGTCTGCGCTGATGCCTTGGGCATATGCCCTCCTTTGCTCCGGAATGGCGATTTGGCGTGCGTCCGTAGGGATCCTACGCTGTTCAGCTATTCTCCGATATTTGTCCGCAGGCTGTCTAGGAACTTTTTCATCTCTTCGTAGTCTTTTTGACGGATTATGTGCGTCATATAGGCGAGTTTCGAGTTGATGAGCTCGAGTTGCCGGATGGTGTAAGGGTTGAACATGATCTCGGTGAGGAGCCTGTCGTCCTCGGAGAGAAGGCCCTTCGCCACGCTCAGGTGGCGCTTGAAGTTCGTGCCGGGCGCATTCTGCTTCTTCATGCAGGCGGCGAACACCATCGATGAGGCGAACGGCGTCGCGAGCGAGTAGGCGACCGTCTTGTCGTGCTCCTCGAAGCTGTACTCGAAGATGCGGATGTTGAGGCTCGCGTAGAAGTCGCGGAAAAAGGCGGCGCCCGCGGGGCTCGATTCCGAGATGATGATCGCGCTCTCTTCGCGCAGGTCGCGGATGTTGGCGAGAGTGGGGCCGAACATGGGGTGGCTTGAGACGAAGGGGCGGCCGGAGGCCTGATAATACTCCTTGAAGCCTGTCTTCACGCTCGCGATGTCGCTGATCGCGCAGGTCTCCTGGAGGTAGGGGAGGACCTTGTCGAAAGCTTCGAGGGTATAGCCGAGGGGGACGCAGTTGATGAAGAGCTCAGGCTTGAAGTCTCGAAACTCCTCGATCTTGAGGGCGCGGTGCACCTTAATGAAATATTTCATCTTTGAAAGGTCGCTGTCGTGCACCATCACCTCGTGGTTCCAGCAGAGTTCCTCGGTGAGCCAGGCGCCCATCCTGCCGGCGCCAAGAATCGCGATGTTCATTCTTCTACCCTCGTCTCGTGATAGCAGCCAAGAATCTTGAAGTCTTCCGCGATGGGAGCAACCTTCGCCAGCGCGCGCTGCACAGGCTCCGAGGAGAGCGCCCCCTCGAAGTCGATGAAGATCGCGTACTTGCCGGGCGTGTCGGGCACGGATTCGATGCGCGTAAGGTTGATCTTGTGGTCCGCGAACACGCGCAGCACCGAGAAGAGCGAGCCTGCCTTGTTGCCCGCCGTGAATACCGCCGAGCACTTGTCGCCTTCGACCCCGTTTTCACGCGTCGAGATCACAAAGAAGCGCGTGCGGTTGTGCGGTGCGTCCTGGATATCCTCTTTTATAGTCTCGAGGCCGTAGAGGTCAGCTGCGAATTTGCTCGCCACCGCGGCGATGCCCTTGGGGCGGTTTTCTGCCAGGGCCTTGGCGGCGCCGGCGGTGTCGTAGAAGGGCTCGGGGTCAAGGTGGTTGCGGTGCAAAAAGTTGCGGCACTGGGCGAGGGCCTGTGTGTGCGACCATACCGTCCGGAGTTCGCGGTGGTCGGCGCCTGGAATCGCGAGGAGGCAGTGGCGGATGGGCATGTCGATGGCGGCGACGATCTTGAGGCTCGTGTAGATGAGAATCGAGTTCACGGGACCGACAAGTCCTCCGAGCGTGTTCTCCACAGGCACGATACCGTAGTTGTAGACTCCCTTCTCGACGCCCTCGAAGACATCGGAGAATTCACGGCATGGAATCGCGGCGGCGCTGGGCATGAGGATGCGGAGCGCGACCTCGGAGTATGCCCCGTGTTCGCCCTGGAAGGCGACAGTCTGCAGCGCCGCGTCCTGGATGCGCTTGCTCTCCGCCATGATCCTCTCGTAGATGCTCACTGAGAATTGCGGATCGAGAAGGCACAGGCTCGAACGTCGGACCTTTTCGAGGACAAGCTGTTCTCTCGCTGGATCGAGGGTCGATGTCTTGAAACTGCGCGTGAGAATCGCCTTTTCCATTCGCTCGTTCAAGAGCGACACGATCTTCGCGTCGATGCGGTCTATGTCGGTGCGGATATCTTCGAGATTCATGCCTTCCTCCATGAAATATTTGATTCCCAGGGCGCTTCGGCGCGCGCGACGAGGGCGAGGTCAGCGAGCGCGCAGGCCACCGCAGCCTCCAGCACCACCGCGCTCCTGAGCGCGATGCAGGAGTCGTGCCGCCCGCCGATCTCAAGCTCGGTCATGGCGCCGCTCGAAAAGTCAAAGGTGTTCTGCGGGCGCGCGACCGAAGAGGCGGGTTTGACGGCGACTCGCACGACGATCTCGTTGCCGTTCGTGATGCCGCCATTGATGCCGCCCGCGCCATTTTTAGCGGTGGTGCCGCGCTGATCGACGAAGGGATCGTTGTGCTCGGAGCCCGACATCCGCGCGGCGGCGAAACCGTCGCCAAACTCGACGCCGCGCACCGCCGGCACCGCGAAAAGATTGTGTCCGATGACGCTCTCCGCCGCGTCGAAGAAGGGTTCGCCCCATCCGGCTGCCGCACCCGACACGCGAATTTCGACGATCGCGCCGATCGAATCGCCGCGCTCCTTCGCCTCGCGCACCGCGCCCTCAACGTCGGTCGAGCCTCCCGCTTCGACAATCCTGGTGCTGAACCGCACTTCGCCGAAGCGCTCGAGTATTTTCTTGGCGATCGCTCCCGCCGCGACGAGCCCGATCGTAATGCGCCCCGAAAAGTGGCCGGAGCCGCGAGGGTCCTGCCAGCCGAGGTACTTCATTGTTCCCGTGAAGTCGGCGTGGCCCGGGCGCGGGACAGCCAAAAAATCCGCGTAATCTTCGGATTTTGTATTCTCGTTGCGGAACAGGATGTGAATGGGAGAGCCAGTGCTGCGTCCCTGAAAGACGCCAGAGAAAATCTCGGGAGTGTCGGATTCTCTCCGCGGCGTGGTGCCCTCGGCGCCCGATTTCCTCCGGGCGAGGTCACGAAGGAAATCTTCCGCCGCGAGGGGAATGCCCGCAGGGCAGCCGTCGACTATCGCGCCGACCGCCTGCCCGTGCGATTCCCCATAGAGCGAGACGCGGAAGACGCGTCCAGTGCTGTTCATGCGTGTTCTCCTTGTTCCGGAGCGGGGGCGCCGAGTCCCAGAAAATCCTCGAGCTCATGGAACGATACAGGTTCAACCCGGACATCGCCAATGCCGTGGGGCATCGCGAAATGAATCGTGTCGCCGCGCCGCTTCTTGTCTGCCCGCAACAGCTCGAGCAGTTCGCGGCGGCCGAGCTCCTTTTTCGCCACAGAACAAGCCTCATCGATGCCTGCGGGCAGCCCGAATGCGCCAAGGAGCGCGGATATGCGCGCCGCGTCCTCTCGCGCGAGCGAACCCCGACGCACCGCGAGCGCGTTCACGGCGCCGATGCCGGCAGCCACCGCGAATCCGTGGGGCAGGCCGGTGAGGAGCTCGATCGCGTGGCCGAAGCTGTGCCCGTAATTGAGGGCGTGCCGCTCGTGCGAGTCGTGCGGGTCCGCACGCACGTAGCGCTCCTTCACCTCGAGCGAGCGCCGGATGAGCGCCTCGAGTGTGGCTTTGTCGAGCGCTTGCGGTGCGGTTCCCGACTCGTTTCCCGAAGCGGCGACCCTCTCGAAAAAGGCGAAGTGTTCCTCACCGTCGAGCACCGCGTGCTTGACCGCCTCCGCCAAGCCTGACGCGAAATCGCGCCCTGGCAGGCCGGAGAGCCAGCGTACATCGCAAATCATGTCGCTCGGCGTGTGGAAGCTGCCCACGACATTCTTCGCGGTACCGAGGTCGATCGCGTTTTTTCCGCCTATGGAGGCATCGATCATCGAAAGGAGCGTCGTGGGGCAGGTTATGAAGCGTATGCCGCGATTCCAGAGGTGGGCGGCCAGGCCGGCGAGGTCGCTGACCGATCCGCCGCCGATCGCCACGAGAATGGTCTCGGTGTCAGCGCCTGCTGCGAGAAGGGCGCGGCACACGGATTCCAGGCTCTGAAATGATTTGCAGCTCTCGCCGTCGGCCACCTCGATCCAGCGGAGGCTGGCGGGCGCGGGGCTCGGCGCGCCGCCGGGCGCTTCGCGCAGCATCGATTCGGCGCGGGATCGGAGGGCGTGGCTCGTCACGAAGACGGCGCGCGCGGAGGGCGCGATCTTGAAAACATCGGAGAGTGGAGCGAAGTGGACCAAAGTCGAAGCTTGCCGCATCGGAGGCTCCTAGTCGACCGCTTCCGAGAACGCGCCAGGCAGGTGCGCGCCCTTTTCCTCATCTTCGCTGCCCAAAGGCGTGGAGCCGGCATCGGTGCCAGCAACAGCGCCCGCGCTCGCGCCGGACTTCGAGGAACGTGCGGAGGAAGACGCACCGGATACCTCGCCGTCTTCGATGGAGCCGCGCATCCGCTCCTCGCCCATGAAGCTCTTGAGCGCGTGCAGCTTTTCCATGAGCTCATTGAACATAGGCACCGTGAGCTGCTGGTCCTTATCGCTGAGCGCCGAGGGAGGATCGATGTGCACTTCAATCTCAAGCCCATCGGCGCCCGAGGCGACCGCGGCGAAACTCATCGGCTCGATGAACCCAAGAATTCCTGTGCCGTGGGACGGGTCGATGAGAATGGGAAGGTGGCTCTCTTTGCGCACCGCAGGCACCATCGAGAGATCGAGGGTGTTGCGCGTGTAGGTTTCGAAGGTCCTGATGCCCCGCTCGCAGAGAATCACATTGGGGTTTCCTTCAGCGAGAATGTACTCCGCGCAGTTGAGCCACTCTTCGAGAGTCGAGTACATGCCGCGCTTGAGAAGAATGGGTTTGCCCGACTTTCCCGCTTCGCGCAGGAGGGAAAAATTCTGCATGTTGCGCGCGCCGATCTGGAGCACGTCTGCGTACTCGCCCACCCAGGAGACATCGCGCGTGTCGACCACCTCGGTGACGACGGGCAACCCAGTCTCCCTGCGCGCCTTGTCGAGTATTTTGAGGCCCTTCAATCCCAAACCCTGGAACGCGTAAGGAGAGGTGCGGGGCTTGAACGCGCCGCCTCGAAGCATGTGGGCGCCGGCGCGCTTCACCGCGATGGCGGTCTCGATCGTCTGCCGCTCGGTTTCGACCGAGCAGGGGCCCGCGATGATGACGAGGCCCTCGCCGACCCTCACACCGCCGACATCGATGACTGTGGTGCTCTGGCCCGGCTTTCGCGCCGCGAGTTTGATATTTTTGATCACGGAAGTCTCCTTACAGGAATGCGCACCGGATGGGGCCCATCATACCTGCGCGTAGAAACACGGTCAAGCTTCGCCAATATTCATTTTCCCCGCAAAAGGGCGTACTATGTCGCCATGTACTTCAACGAATTGGTGTCAGCGTACGACAGACAGCGGCGGGAGCGCAACATCTACCACGACCTCATGCGCGACCGCGTCCGCGAGGTGCTCCTGGTCGGCAGCCTCTACGACTCCTTCGTCGTCGAATCCGACGGCGTCCTCACCGAGCAGATCTACGGCGAATACTTCAAGCTCAATCTCAACTCCATCCCCAGGGTAACCTGCGCCTACACGGAAGAGTCCGCCCTCGACCTCTTCCGCGAAGGCAGATTCGACCTCGTGATCATCATGGCGAGTCTCGACTTCGACATGCCGCTCAAACTCGCCACCTCGATGCGCCACATCTGGCCGGACATTCCCATACTCCTCATGGTGACGAACAACTCGAGCCTCGCGATGCTCGACACCTCGCGGCCCGAGCTCTCGGCCTTCAACCGCGTTTTCGTGTGGAATGGCTACTCGAAGCTCTTCGTGGGAATGATCAAGTACATAGAAGACTGGAGAAATGTCGAGATCGACACGCGGACCGGGGAGGTGAGGGTGATACTCCTCATTGAAGATTCGGTGCGCTATTACTCGCGCTATCTGCCCGTGCTGTACAAAGTCGTGCTGCGCCAGACACAGCTCCTCGTCGAAGAGGAGCGCAGCACCGAAACCTACAAGCTCCTGAGCATCCGCGCCCGCCCCAAAATACTCCTCGCCAGCAGCTACGAGGAGGCGCTGAACATCTTTGAGACCTACAAACCCTACCTCCTCACCGTCATCACCGACGTGCGCTTCTCGCGAGGCGGCAGTTTCGACGAGAACGCGGGCTTCGAGTTCATAAAGTTCGCAAAGCGCGAGATACCGGATCTGCCCATGCTCGTGCAATCGAGCGAACAGAATGTCCGGGAGCGAGCCTACGAGGTGGGCGCATCCTTCATCGACAAGAACTCGGAATCGCTCGAAATGGAGCTCGCCGCCTTCCTGCAGGCGAATCTTGGATTCGGCAACTTCGTGTTCAGGAACCCCGACGGGAACGAGATCACGCGAGCCCGCAACATGGGCGAATTCGTGGAAAAACTGAACGAGATACCGATCGAGAGCCTGCTCTATCACGCGGAGCACAACCACTTCTCAGCCTGGCTCATGGCGCGCGGCGAAATCCATGTCGCGAAGATACTGAGGCCCTACCGCATCACCGATTTCAGCGGGCCTGCGGAGTTGCGGCACTTCATCGTTCACCTGATCGACCAGATACGCTCGACGCGCTCGCGGGGCATGGTTCCATACTTCGATCTGGAGATGATCAAGTATCCGCGCTACCTCTGCAAAATCGCCGATGGATCGGTGGGCGGCAAGGGCAGGGGACTCATCTTCATCCACTCCCTGCTCGACAACATCGACTTCTCTCAGTACGTGAAAGGCATGCGGATCGCGATGCCGAACACAGTGTTCGTTGGCATCGACGAGTTCGAGCATTTTCTCGAGATGAATGCGTTGTGGGCGTGGGCCTACTATGGCAACAACACCGAGGCGATCCCCTCGGTGTTCATGCAGAAATCGCTCACGCCGCAGCTCGTCGAACGCCTCAGGCAGTTTCTCTCCGTAAGCAAAAAACCGCTCGCGGTGCGCTCGAGCGGGCTTTTCGAGGATATGCTCATGGTGCCGTTCTCGGGTGTCTACGATACCTACATAATTCCCAACAATCATCCCGACGCGGAAATTCGCCTCCAGCAGCTCTGCAGCGCCATCAAGCTCATCTACGCGAGCCTCTTTTCGAAGGAGGCGCGCACTTATTTTGAGGCGGCCAACTACAACCTCGAAGAGGAGCGCATGGCTGTCGTCATTCAGGAACTCGTAGGATCGCCGCACGGCTCGCACTTTTACCCCAACGCGGCCGGCGTGGCGCAGTCCTACAATTACTACCCTGTCTCCTATGTAAAACCCGACGACGGGCTCTGCCTCGCGGCGCTCGGCCTGGGGACCTACGTCGTGGGCGGCGGAGCCGCCTATCGATTCTGCCCGAAGTACCCCAAGCTCGACGTCCTCTCGCCCGAGCACGCGCTCGAGAGCACCCAGCGCATCTTCCACGCGCTCTCGCTCGAAAACTCGCAGCCAGATCTCCTGCAGGGAGAAATGGCGAGCCTCTCGGAATTATCGGTAAGCGCCGTGGAGAAAGACCGGTATTTCCCCATGATCGCGTCCACATGGGACGCCGCGGACCAGCGCTTTGTGCCGGGAATACTCACCAAGGGCCACCGTGTGATCGATTTCGCGAACATGCTGAAGTACGAAGCCTATCCCTTCGCGCAGGCGATCGGCATGGTGCTCGATATCGCCACGCGATCGATGGGCACGCCCGTCGAGATCGAGTACGCCCTCAACTTCGACACGCCGGGCGAAGACCCGACGCTCTACCTTTTGCAGCTCAAACCGCTCATTCACATCGACGATCGGGTGGAGATTGACCCGACGCAGATTCGACGAGAGGACTGCCTGATGCTCTCGCGCACCTGCATGGGCAACGGACGAGATTTCAGCGTGCAGGCTATAGTCTGGGTCGATCCGCGCGCATTCCAGCGCGATTCGACGCTCGAGATCGCCGCAGAAATCGAAGAGCTCGACACAATCGCGCGCAAGGAGAACTTCAGCTACCTCCTCGTCGGCCCCGGCCGCTGGGGAACCCGCGATCGCTGGCTCGGCGTCCCCGTCTCCTTCTCCCATATTTCGATAGCCAAAGCCATCGCGGAAGTCGATCTTCCGGACTGCGTGGTGGAGCGCGCGCAGTGCTCGCGCTTGTTCCCAGACCCCGCCATGATGCGGATCAAGTACATGAAGGTGACCCATTGCGCGGCCGAGGACTTTATGGACTGGCCAGTGCG
>Ga0172370_10000557_pt1 | contig 58228 bp, 46 predicted proteins | sample LakKiv5m_FD_114538 | JGI IMG/M metagenome (GOLD analysis project Ga0172370, IMG submission 114538) | Freshwater microbial communities from Kabuno Bay, South-Kivu, Congo - kab_022012_11.5m | ecosystem: Environmental > Aquatic > Freshwater > Lake | place: Democratic Republic of the Congo... | reverse complement strand
TCGACGACCTCGGTCTCGCTGTCCAGCCCCTCGACGTTGCGGAAGGCGCCCACGGTCACGCCTTCGATCTCGACCTTGAAGTTGAACTGACCGATGTGGTCGTGCGGTCTGCGGTTCGGCATGATGATCTCCTTCTGCGTGTGATCGCATCCAACCGTCCGGAGCCGCCGGCACTACGCCGGCGGTCCCGGTACGGGTTGGGGTTGCAAACGTCGTTCCAGTCGACCGGAGCCTATTCGGCGACGTCGCCGCCGGTGGGCATCTGGCCGATCCGGAAGATCACGAATTCGGCCGGCTTCACAGGGGCCATGCCGATTTCGACGATGAGCTGACCCGCGTCGATGACCTCGGGCGGGTTGGTCTCGCTGTCGCACTTCACGTAGAACGCCTGCTCGGGCGCCGAGCCGAACAGCGCGCCCTGGCGCCACAGGCGCATCAGGAAGGCGCTGATGTCGCGCGTCACGCGCTTCCAGAGCTTCTCGTCGTTGGGCTCGAACACCACCCACTGCGTGCCGTTCTCGATCGACTGCTCGACCATGTTGAACAGGCGACGCACGTTGATGTAGCGCCACGAGGCGTCGCTGGAGATGGTGCGCGCGCCCCACACGCGGATGCCGCGGTTCGTGAAGCTGCGGATGACGTTGATGCCCTTGGGGTTCAGGATGTCCTGCTCGCCCTTGGTGATGTTGTAGCGCAGGCCCAGGGCGCCGCGCACGATCTCGTTGGCGGGCGCCTTGTGCACGCCGCGCTCGCCGTCGACACGCGCGTAGACGCCGGACATCGCGCCGCTGGGCGGCATGTAGATGTTGCCCTTGAAGGGGTCGTACACTTCGATCCAGGGGAAGTAGTACGCGCCGTACTTCGAGTCGCGGGGCTTCGGGATCTTGTCGACGCCGCCCTTCTCGATGACCTCGGGCGCATCGAGGATGGCGAAGCGGTAGCGCATGTTCTCGCAGTGCGATAGCACGGCGTCCTGGATCGCCGGGTGGGTCTGGCCGGGGGCCACGACGATGTTGATGTCTTCGACGTCTTCGAAGGCCTTCAAGCCCGTGCGCTCGCCGGGGCCGTTGTCGGCGCCGAGGTACGCGCCCACTTTCTTGGTCTCGTCTTCGGGGACGCCGACGTTCAGGATGTACGCGCGGCCGCCGCCGTTGTTGAAGAACGCGTACACGGCGTGCGCCAGGTACTGGCTGTTCGAGAAGTCACCGAACGCCTTGGTGAACTGGCTCCAGTTGGAGACGAAGGTCGGCTGGTTGACCGGACCGACCGCGGACTCGCCGATGAAGGCGACCGTGCTGGTGCCCGCCATCTCGAGCGGCTTGGTACCTCTGTCGACTTCCTCGACGTACACACCCGGGGACAGGTAACTCGTGGCCATTTCAATTCCTCCTGACGTGGGTTACGCGACGGCCTTCCTCCACCACACTCTCCAACCGCGTTCCTTGGGTCTGCTTCGGGCTTCTCATCGCCGATACGCGAACTCCTTGCCCGTGACCCGCCGGATCTCGTCGGACTTACGATCCGACTCGACGCGGAACTTCACATGATAATAGATCGACGGTCTCACATCTTCGTTCAACGCGCGCCAGAACGCCAGCACGTCGTTGAAGTCGGCGGCCAGGTTGGGATAGACGTTCACCGTGTCGTCGGGGTAGAACGAGTCGCCCTTCAGCTGCTCGCCCGTGATGTTCGGGTTCTCGAGGAAGGTCTTCAGCACCAGGCCCATGAGCAGGTTCTCTTCGGTCGCGGAGTTGCCCCACACGGACACTACGTAGTGCGCGAACATGTAGAGGGGCGCGTCCTGGTAGAACTCGACGATGCGCCCCTCGCGCGTGGTGGTGGAGACAAGAGACTCCATGCGCTCCTTGTACGTCGGAGAGAACTGCAGATGGTAGAGGTAGCAGTTGACCGTCGGGAGGTTCTTGATATTGTCCTTCTTGGGCCGGTCGGACGAGACCGTGACCGTGGTATAGCCGGACTGCTTGAACGAGTCCTGCAGTACCGTCTTCAAGGTTTCGCCGACGTCCCGGATGACCTCGAACTGGCTCATTCCGGCCATACTACACGTGGTAAGCTCGTTTATACGCAACCGCGAGGCGGCGTGTCAAACGGAAACGCACGCGGGGCCTTGTCCCGCAACGGGAAACGACGCGTCACGCGGGATGCCTGGACGATCCGGGGTCGAGACTGGTGACTGAAGTCCCCACTGGGGTGGCGATACCCCCTCGGGCGGGTCACTCGGGGCGTGGCTCGGTGTTGCCTTCGGAGTTGCCCATGAGGGGCATCTGGCCGGTCGCGGAGCGGATGGTGTAGACGCTCGAGCCCTCCGAGGCCTCGACGCGGACGTAGTACCGCCCTTCGGCCAGCGACGGCACCTGGATGAGATCGTACTCGTTGGCGCCGTCGTGGCGGACCGAGGCGAGGCGATTGCCCGCCCCCGTGTAGAGCGCCATCTCGGCGGCGATCTTCTCGTTGTCGAAGAAGAAGAGCAGGAAGACATCGTCCTGCACGTCGATTTGCAGGAACTTCCAGTCCTCGGGGTCTTCGTCGGCGTCGATGCGATCGTCGACGATGCCATTCTGCTCCATGGGGAGCGCGGTCTGGATCTCGCTGTCGGCCGGGCCGCCCACCGCGGATTCTCCGCCGCAGGACGCCGCGAGCGCAGCAGCCAGGAGGAGCGCCGGGAACACCCTTCCTTTCGCCATGGTCAGCCCTCTTCGCAACGCGCGATGATGACGGTGACGTTGTCTTTTCCGCCGTTTTCGCAGGCCGTCTTGATGAGGGTCACGACCGCAGCGTCGAGATCGTCGCCGGCCTCGACCATGATGCGTTGGATCTCGGGGTCGTTGACTTCGCCGGACAGGCCGTCGGAGCACAGCATGAACGCGTCGCCCGGTTGGAGCGGGACCTCGTTCACGTCGACCTCGACGTCGGCCTTCATCCCCAGCGCGCGCACGATGACGTTCTTGTGGGGGAAGTTCGAGATCTCTTCTTCGGTCAGCTTGGCGATCTTCTTGTAGTTGTTGAGCAACGAGTGGTCTTCGGTGACCTGGGAGAGCTGGCCGCCGCGCAGCATGTAGCAGCGGGAGTCGCCGGCGTGCGCCGTGATGATGCGGTCGCCGTCGCGGACGAACCCGACCAGGGTCGTGCCCATGCCCTTCTTCTGGATGTCGGCGGCCTGGCTCTCGTAGATGCGCAGGTTGGCCAGCTTGACCGCCGCGATGAGCCGGTTGGCCGTCTCGGACTGGGCCGGATCGCTCTTGACGGGCCAGGTGTAGTCGGGATCGCCAACACTCTCGTTGAAGAAGGAGGCGATGGTCTCGACGGCCATGGCGCTCGCGACCTCGCCGGCGTTATGGCCTCCCATGCCGTCGGCGACGACGAACAACTCCTGCTCGGGGAGGAGCAGGAAGTTGTCCTCGTTGTGCTTGCGCTTCATGCCGACGTCGGTTCTTCCGGCGTAGCGAAGCTTCATAGAGGGTCCGTCCGTGATCTCCAGGCGATTGTAACCCGCACCGATCGGAAGTCAACGGAATCGGCCGAGGGAGTGAGGCGGGCGTCGGCGTTGCGTTTCGAGGCCGCGCGACATACCATGACGTGCGGATGGAAACGAGGGGGACCGGGAGGGTGACGACCGTTGTGATCGCGCTGGCGTCGTTGGGCGTCGGGTGGCTCCTGGTGCGCCACCTCCTGCTGGTGCGCCTCAACGAGCGTCGGCACGCGGCCCTGGGCGCGACGCAGAAGACCAAGGCGCTGCTGTTCACCAAGGCGGAGCAGTTCACCTGGCGGCTGACGTTCCCCGTGATCCTGTCGCTCTCCAAGGACGACCTGAGGATCCTCCCGGCGATCCCGTGCCTGCCCGTCCGGACCATCCACCTGCTCGACGTGAAGAAGTTCGGCATGGACACGTTCCTGCCCTGGCGCGCGCCGCTCGACGAGGGCCGCGTGATCAACGTGACGCTGAAGAGCGGGTGTGTCCTGCACTTCCGCGTGTCCGAAGACATCGAGGGCTGGCGGGATTGGATCCAGTCGTACGGGATCAGGGCGTAGGAGTGCAGGCGCAGCTCACGTCGAGCTTCAGGTTCCCGATCGCCCCGTCGAAGCCATCGGCTACCAGGTAGACGACCTCGGACAGCTGGACGTCGAAGGTGACGGTGGCCTTGCGGGTGACATCGTCGAACACCCCCATGGTCTTGCACGCCGTGCCATCGCACGCCGCGGCGCCTTCGAGCACGAAGAGATCGAAGTAGAGGTCGGAGCCCGTCCCGAGGTGCGTCAGCGTAGCGGTGACCGAGCCGCTGCAGGCCGCCGTGTAGGTCCAGGTCAGCTCGGGGCCGTGGTACGCCGCGCCGGCGGACGGGATGCAGGCATAGGCCGAGACCGCGTCGGTGGCCTCGTTGGAAGCCAGGTCGCCCTCGACGGACGAACCGCAGGCGATGCCGGCGGCGGGTGCGCAGACGTCGGGGTGCTGGCACAGGAGCGACGAGCCGCAGTCGGTGGCGTCGGCGCAGTCGGCGAGACCGTCACCGTCGTCGTCATCGCCGTCGCCGCAGAAGAGCTCGGTCGCGGGCAGGGAGAGCCCCACGTCGAGGCGGTAGGCGCCGGCGGCCTCATCGGCGGGCATGCCCTCGACCACCAGGAAGTAGTCGCCGGGGACGACCACCTCGGACAGCGACGCGACGCCGGACTGGGCCGGGGCGCAGCCGAGGGCGAACTCCGGCGCGTTCGCGCCGTCGCACCCCCAGGCGGCCGAGAAGAGCACGAGCCCTCCGAGCGTCTGGCCGGACAGGGTGAGTGTCGCGTGCAGGACGAGGTCGGTCGCGACGCTGATGTGATAGACGCGGTCGGGGGCCTGCGTCCACCCCGCACAGGCGACCAGGCTCTCGTGGTCGGGGGCCGCGCCCCAGAGGGTGTTCCAGCGAGTCTCGACGCGACCGGAGTCGGCGGCAGTCCAGACCAGCCCGTCGTTCAGCAGGAAGGGGTCGGTGCAGCTCTCGCCGCTATGTCCCGCCGTGCAATACGGCGACGCGAAGCAGCTCGCGTCGGCGCAATCGGTGGCCCCGTCGTGGTTCTCGTCGAGACCGTCGGCGCACCGGACCTCGGGGCACGCGGGGGTGGCGGCGCACGGGGCGTCGTCGCAGTCGGTGACGCCGTCGTCGTCGTTGTCGAGGCCGTCGGTGCAGCTGGTCTCGGGGCAGGTCGCGTGCTTCGCGCACCCGGGGTCGGAGCAGTCGGTGACGCCGTCGCCGTTGTTGTCGATGCCGTCGTCGCAGGTCTCGACCCGGCAGAGGCAGTCGACCACCAACTCGGCGGTGGAGGCGTAGCCCTGCCATCCGTCGATGACGAGGGTGAGCGCCTGCCCCTCGGTGACCTGGATGCGGCCCGCGGTGGGCAACCCGCCGCCCGGACCGTAGATGGCCTGACGGCAGGCCGCGCCCACGCATCCGTCGGCGGGGTCGAGCACGAACACGTCGAGGTTGCCCGCGGGGAGCGCCGCCTGGTCGGCCAGGCGCACCTCGACCTCGCCGGTGCACGGCGAGACGAAGGAGCGGGCGGACTCGGCGCCCGAGTAGTCGAGACCGTAGAGGTCGCAGCCCGTCCAGAAGCGCACGGCGTCGGTGACGGCGTCGCCCGTGGTCGTGACCTGAGCGGGTACGTTGCAGGAGAGCGCGGCCGTCGGGACGCACGCGAAGGGGCTCGTGCAGACGAGCACCGACGCGCAGTCGGGGTCGGCGCAGTCCGTCTTGCCGTCGAGGTCGTCGTCCTTCAGGTCGGAGCAGATCACCTCGGGGCACGCCGCGTTCGCGGCGCAGTCGGGGTCGGCGCAGTCGACGTCGCCGTCCTGGTCCTCGTCGTAGTCGTTCGCGCAGTCGAGCTCGAAGGACGAGGGGCACGCCGGGGTGCCCTGCGCACAGTCGATCTCGTCGTCGCAGTCGGTGAGGCCGTCGCCGTCGTCGTCGAGGTCGTTGTCGCAGACCTCGTCGCAGGTGCACGCGACGGCCAGGTCGTACGAGGCCGCGGCGCCCAGGTAGCCGTCGGCGACCAGGTAGTAGGAGGCGCCCTGCTGCACGGCGAACTGCAGGCTGGCCGCCCGGTCGCGTACGTTCGCGAACCCGAGGCACGCGTTGGACGCGCAGCCGATCGCCGCGTCGAGCAGGAAGAGGTCGACGAGCGCGTCGGAGGGCTCGCCGATGGTCAGGGTGGCCGTGGCCTGCCCCGTGCAGGTCGCGACGTAGGCGTGGGCGGACTCGGCGCCCCAGTAGCCGAACTGGGTCTCTCCGCCGCACGCGTACTGGGTGATCACGTTGGTGGCGTCGGGGTTGGCCACGAGCGTGCCCTGCACGGCCTGGCCGCAGCCGACGGGCTCGGTCGGCACGCAGGCATCGACCGCGCTGCAGAGGTTGGCCTGGCCGCAGTCGGCGACGTCGTCGCAGTCCGTGGCACCGTCACCGTCGTCGTCGACGCCGTCGGCGCAGGCGAGCTCGTGGCTCAACGGCTCGGAGAACGAGAGCGTGAGCTCGAACGGGCCGCCCTGCCCTTCCGGACCGTCGACCACGACGTAGTAGGTGCCCGCCTCGAAGGAGCGCGTGATGGAACCGAGACCGGCCGCGGTGGTGACGCACGCCAGCTCGTACTCGGGCACGCACAGGGGAGCCGCGTACACGTAGAGCGCCGACGCACCGAGCGCGCCGTCGCCGTCGAAGGCGACGCCGAGCGTGGTTCGCAAGGGCTCCGCGAGCTCGAAGACCCAGGCCACGTCGGGCCCGCCCGCGTCGCCCTGGCAACCGCCGTGCAGGTCGTCGGTGGCGCCCGCCGTCGTGAAGTGGCGGACCAGGCTGCGCCCGAGCCAGGTGGCGTCGAAGGGGACTCCTCCATTCAATACGAACGAATCCTCGCACGTGTCGCCCGACCACCCGCCCGTGCAGAGACCATCGAAGAAGCAGTCGGGGTCGTCGCAGTCGGTGGCGCCGTCGTGGTCGTCGTCGGCGGCGTTCGCACAGGCGGCCTCGTGGCAGGCAAACGACGTGGCGCAATCGGGGTCGTCGCAGTCGATCAGGCCGTCGAGATCGTTGTCGTCGTGGTCGGTGCAGGCCTCCGGAGCCGTCCAGGCGCAGTCGACCTTCAGCGTGAAGGGCTCGGCCGCTCCGGCGTAGCCGTCGACGGCCACGTAGTAGTCGCGGCCGCCTTCCACCGCGAACGCGACCTCGAGCGTGTGCGAGCCGACGCAGTTGGACGTCCGGCAGCCCTGGCCCTGGTCTTCGAGCAGGTTGACGTAGAGCCCTTGCTCGTCGGCCAGCGTGAACGTGACGAGGCCGCTGACGGCCGGCGCGAAGTGGTAGATTCGCTCGGGGCCGTCGAAGTGGAACGAGTTGCAGCCGTACGTGTCGATGGCGTCGGTGGCCCCTTCGGCGCTCGGATCGTCCGAGATGGACTGCTCGCACACGACCTCGCCGATCGCCTCGCACGCCACACCGGCGCAGACGTTGGTGAGGCCCGGAATGCAGGCGCCTCCGACGCACGTGTCGTCGAAGGTACACGCGTCGCCGTCGTCGCACGGCAGGCCGTCGATGGCCGGATGCTGACAGTCGGGGACGACGCACAGGTCGGCGGTGCACGGGTCGGCGTCGAGACAGGCCGCGTCGTTCGCGCAGCCGGTGCAGTCGGGGATCGCCTCGTGCACGCAGCCCAACGCCGGGCTGCACGAGTCGACCGTACACGGATCGCCGTCTCCGCACGCGGCCGCCTTGCCCGGAAGGCAGGCTCCGTCGGTGCAGGCGTCGTGGATCGTGCAGGCGTCGCCGTCGCTGCAGGCGCTGCCATCGTCGCGCGTGACGAAGCCACACAGGCCGGTATCGGGCGCGCAGACGTTGACGCGGCACTGGGTGTCCTCGGACGTGTCGCACGTGATGATCGAGTTCGGCTTGAGGACGCAGCGCTCGGCGACGCACACGAGCACCCCGTCGCAGCGATCACCGTCGTCGAAGGCCTCGCAGTCGACGTCGGTGGCGCAGGGGCACTCGTTGGTACCGGCGAGGCACACGCCGCCGCTGCACTGGTCGGCGAGGGTGCAGGGGTTGCCGTCGTCGCAGGCCTCGGTGTTGGGGGTGCTCACGCAGCCCGTGGAGGGCACGCAGGCGTCGAGGGTGCAGGGGTTGCCGTCGTCGCAGTCGCGCGCGCCGGGGCCGACGCAGGCTCCCTGGCTGCACGTGTCGCCGAGGGTGCAAGCGTTGCCGTCGTCGCAGGGCGCCTGGACGAACGCGAAGACGCACCCGGCCGAGGGATCACAGGTGTCATCGGTGCACGGATTGGCGTCGTGGCACGTACGCGCCGACCCGGCGACGCACTGGCCCGCCTGGCACCGGTCGCCGACGCTGCACATGTTGCCGTCGCTGCACGCCGCCGCGTCGGCCTTGGCGACGGACTGGCAAGCACCGGTGCCGGGCAGACAGAGGGTCGTGCGACACTGGGTGTCGTCGGTCGACGAGCAAGCAGGGACGCTGCCGGGGAGGATCTGGCATTGGCCTTCGAGGCAACGCACACGACCATTGCACAGGTCCGCGTCGTCGAAGGGCGCGCACTCGGCGTCGGCGGTGCACGGCTCGCAATCGTAGTCGCCCGGAAGGCAGGCGCCCGCCGCGCAGTGGTCGCCGGTGCTGCACGGGTTGCCGTCGTCGCACGGTGCGCCGTCGTCGTCGGCCCGGGCCGCACAGAGCCCCGTCAGCGGCTGGCAGGCGGTGCGCTCGCAGGGACCGTCGAACTGGGTGTCGCAGGTGATGACGGTGGCTCCATCGACCTGGCACTTGCCCGCGTCGCAGGTCAGCGAGCCGTTGCAGAGGTTAGCGTCCTCGAAGAGCTGGCAGTCGGCGTCGCTGCCGCAGGCGCAGCCCGCGTCGTTGCCCAGGCACTTGCCAGCGTCGCAGGCATCGCCCGTGGTGCACAGGTTCCCGTCGTCGCACGGCGCTCCGGTCGTCACGGAGTGGACGCACCCGCGTCCTCCGACCTCGGGGTCGCACGTGTCGTCGGTGCAGGGATTTCCGTCGTCGCAATCGAGGCCGCCGGAGCCCACGCATTCGCCCGACAGGCAGGTGTCGATGAGCGTGCACTTGTCGCCGTCGTCGCAGAAGGTGTGGTCGGCGATGGCGAAGGGAACGCACACGCCCCGGGACGCGTCGCAGCCAGCCACCTGGCAGGGGCCGAGCGCGAGCCGGCCCTCGCACTCGCTGTCGATCGTGCACTCCGGCGTCTCGATCGAGATGTCGGTCGGTGCCAGATCGGGGAGCCCGGTGTCGACGTCGATTCCATCGGGCTGGACCTGGTCGAGGAGCGCATCACCAGCGGTCGAAGAGCCCCCACACGCGGAGAGGAACAGGCCGAGCGTCACACCGATGAGGATCGTGAGTTGTCTCATGGATGTAGGACTCCTGGATTCCCTGTCGACGCGGGTTGCGTTCACGGTAGCGCCGTGCGCCCAGCGCTTCAACTCCAATCGCCGTTGCTCACCGCCTCAACGCACGTCGGAGCATCTCGAGGCGGCCCGGCGGGTCGCGCAAGCAGGCGGCGGGGTCGCGGCCGAGGCGCGATTGGAGCAGGCGACACGCCCCGTACGCCACGTCGGCCTCCGAAGCGCCGGCGGCCGCGAGCAACTCGTCGTCGGAGGGACGCAGGCTCGTCAGGTATCCCCGCTCCTTCAACGCCCGTAGCCGCACGTCGGCCAGGGACATGCGGTGGAGGCCGCGCTGGACGCGCTCGAAGACGTCGGGGGGGTAGCCGGTGATCCAGCGGAGCGTGTGCTCCCAGAGGTCGGCCCGATCGCCGCACGCACGAGGCTTGGCGTCGACCAGCCGCAGGAGGAGGGCCAGGGAGCCGTGCGTTGCGCAGGTTTCGACCACCACGCAATCGGGGCGGAACGTGTAGAAGGGATCGCCACGGCCGTCGAAGACCTGCCCGCGGCGGGCCCACCCCAGCAAGCGCTCGAGCCCGCTCTCCTCTCCGAGGCGCCGGAACGCGAGGTCGATGCCGTGGCGGACGACCCGCGGGGAAGACTCCTTGTCGAGGAGCGTCGCGAGTCGCGCGTGCGATCGAGTGTCGCCGGGATCCCGCGCGCCCAGGGCGAGCACCACGAGCTTCCCGTCGTCGTCGAGCCGCGGCCAGGCCTCGAGCGCCGCGGGGAGCACGCCCCGAGCGCCGAGCGCGAGCAGCAGCTCGAGCGCGTCCGTGCGATCGGGGCCCTTCTTCACCCGCGCCAGGAGCGCGCGCACCGGTTCGTCGCCGGGCCCGGCGGTCTCGCCCGCGGTGCGCGGCAGATCGAGGCAACCCGTGCGACGCTCCGCCGCCGTACAGCGCACGCGCACGTGAAAGTGGTCGTCGTGCGGAAGCGCCCCGCGGGGTTGGTGCAGGATCTCGCCGAGCCGGTCGAGGTCGCGCGCCGGGACCTTGCGCTCCCTGGCCCGATCGAGCAGCACACGGCGCAACGGGTTGGCCACGAAGATCCACTGCACGTCGACCTCGGGCGCGCGCGCCAGCGACAGCACCACGTCGAGGTTCGCGTCGACGGCGAACGCGTAACGCGCTGCGCCGTCGTCGATCGTCAGGGCGCGCGTGTCGATGGGGGTCACCTTCGGGGGCAGGTGTTGGCGACCGTCCTCGGCTTGCATGACGAAGTACAGGTCCGCGTCGCGACCCGTGTTGTGCGAGACACTCCACGGGAGATCGCCTCCGCCGCAGCGCGCCACGTTGCCGACCGGCAGACGGACGCCGGGGTGCTTCGCGACGAGGTCGGCGGCGGCGCGCTCGATCGCCTCGACCAGGCGCGTGGAGCCGCACGCCGTCCCGCGCGCGCGCGTGGCGGGCAACAGGATCCACGGCTTCCCGTCGTCGGGCTCCAGCCGAGCCCCGCCACAGAGCACGCCGTCCGTGGCGGTGCCCACGGACTCCGGCGCGCCGCCGGGCAGGTCGGGGCACGGGCGCTGCGCTCGAGGGAACGGCAGCGCGGGCAGATCGACTTCGAGGGGCCGTGGCGCGCTCGGCTGGCCGTACTCCTCCGGAGGATCGCGCGGGCAGGTGAACTCGGGCAGGTGCTCGAACCACGGCCCGGCTCCGCGATGGCAGGCCACCGGCGACACCAGCAACGGGATGACGAGCAACACGATCCGGTTCACGGGGGCCTCGCTCCGGGGCGCGCCCTTCCATACCACGGGATCCGCGGGGCCGCCAATCCGGGGCTGCTTGCGACCCGTCGTCGAATGGGTATCCTACGAGCGTCGACGTCCGTCATCGCCGAGGTCCCCATGCGTCGAACGACCGGTCCGGTGCTGCTCGTCCCCCTCGCGCTGGTGGCCCTGTCGTGCAACCTGCTGCAGGTCCCGTCGTGGGGACAACGCTCCCCGTTCTTCTCGCCCCCCACGCTGGCCGTGGGTGACGTGGCGTTGACCGCACGGCCGTCGCTCGACGCGTTGGCGCGCTGGTACTGCCCCGACCTGATCGGTGCCGGCGGCGCGCTGGCCTGCAGCGCCCTGCTCGGTCCCTCGCCGTCCGAGGCCGAGTTGGCCTTCGTGTTCTCGGTGCCCATCGACGTGGGCAATCCCAACGCCTTCCCGCTTCCGGCGCTCGAAGCCCTCGTGTCGCTGACCCTGTTCCCGGCCACGACCGACCGGACGCTCGGAGCGGTCTGCGCCTCGTTCTGTGATGACGCCACGTGCGCTGGCCTTCCGGACGCCGGCACGTGCCGTTCGGCCGAGCCGGAGCTGAAGGACGTGGGGGACTTCGCGGCCGCTGCACTCCGCCTGCTGACTCTGGCCGCCGGAGGGACGACACCCGACCTGGGCGTCCCCACGATCGCCGCGCACGGCTCGCGCCGCCTCACGCTGTCGATCGCCATCGACGTGGGGACCGTGCTCGAGCTCCTGGCCAACGAGCTGGCCGAGCGGTGGCAGGACTACCTGTCGAATCGGGCGGTGACGCTGGCCATCCCCTACGAGGTCGACGGGACGCTCTGGTTCGTGGTCGAGGGCGTGGGACGCGTGGGGTTCGGTTTCGGACCGCTGGCGGGAACCTGGAGCGTCGAGTGATCCCGTCCCGTCGCGCCACCTTCGCTTCGCCGCAGGGCCTCCGTTGTCCCAAGCGGCGGTGTCGCGTATAGTCTCGCGGTCACCCGGCTGGGAGCCTGCCTTGCCCAGGCTGCTGTGGAGCCTGCTGCTCGTCCCCTGGACCGCCCTGACCGGCGCGATCGAGGTCCTGGCGATCAACTTCGCGCTACGCGTCCTCATCGTGGCGCAAGAGGGGCGCGACCCCGGGTACGGGGTCGCGTTGGTCGTCCACTGGAAGACGATGGCCCTCCTCCTGCTGATCGGGATCGCGTGGTACGCGTGGACCTGGCTGGGACGTCGCGGAGAGGCGCTCGGCATTCGCCGCTGGGCTCGCGTGTCGGCGGGTTCGATCGGCGCCCTTCTGGCGCTCGCTTTCATCCTCCGCCTGGCGTGGGTCCCGCCGGATCCAGCGGTCGGACCCGACCGTTGGGGGTTCCATCGCGGGATGCCTCCGAACGCGGTCCACCGCTTCGACCCGGGCAGCGGCGAGATCCCCCTCGTGGAGGTCGCCACCAACGCGAACTCGTTCCGCGATGACGAATGGCCGCTGCCGGCGCCGGACGACGGGACGCACCGGGTCATCCTGGCGGGGGACTCCACGGTGCTCGGGATGAGCCTGGCGACCAAGGCCGAGGTGCTCGACACGGCGCTCGAGGATCGCCTCAACGCTGCCGGTAAGGCCCGCTGGGATGTCTGGAACGTCGGCAAGGTGCCGGCGGCGCTGTGGTACTTCAGCGAGGCCATCCTCCGCATCGCCCCCGACGCGAAGGCGCGCCAGGCGGTGATCTTCCTCAACTGCAACTACGACGTCACCCTCGAGGACCCCCAGGCCGTGCTGGCCGACCGTCCGATCTGGTTCCACAGGCTCCTCGATCGCAACGGGGTGTTCTCGGATCTAGTCCGCGCGAACGCGATCCGTTGGCCGTTCGACTTCGGCTCATCGAACCGCTTCAACCTCGCCGCCTTCGAGCGCCTGCTGCAGTACGTCGCGGCCTCCGGGCTGCTCCTGACCGTGGTCGAGGGGAGCGGGCGGTGCCCCTTCATGGACCCGTATCGCGAGCGCGCCAACGTGGCTTTCCTCAGCGTCGGACCGGTCGCCGCGTCGTGCGACCCGGCCAAGACGGCGTGCGGCCTGTTCCTCGACCCGGCGCTCGGCTTCCGCGAGACCGGCCACCTGACCCCCCGGGGGGTGACCACGGTCGCCGACGCGCTGGCCCCGTTGCTCCTGTCGCGGACGACGGAACCAACCGTCGGCCAGACGCCGAGGTGACGCTTCCTCCGCGCCCTCGACACCCCGTCCGCCGCGAGAGACGTCAGCGGGTCAACGGCCCGCAGTCGAGCGCGATCAGCTTGATTCCGTGCGGCGTGGAGCGTGGTCGGCACGCGATGCGATGGGTCGCCAGCGCGTCGAGGAGCCGTGACGGCGCCACGAACCGATCGTCGTCGAGCCCCAGCAAGACGAAGGGCGCTGCGCCGAGGTCCGGTCGGGCCAGGAGCCCGTCGAAGTCGGGGAGCGGCGGCGTGGTCTCGACCCGGCCACCCGTGACCAGGACCCGGCGCCGCCCCACGACACGCTCGTAGAAGCCTTGCGCGTCCAGGGCCGGCAGCGCCGACCAACACGAGAGGACCCCGTCGAACGACGTGGGATCGGGGCAGAGGACATACTGGGCTGCCTGCGCATTTTCGACGACGAGCACGACGGGGACCGGCTCGGCGTTCGGGTCGCGGACCAGGTCGTCGATCGGCCGCAGGTGGTCCAGCATCGCCATCTTCGTCTCGAACGGTTCGGCCGTCATGAGCCCGGCGACGCCTTCGTGCCGCGGCCACGACGTCAGGATCGCGCCGCCGACGCACGCCAGGACGAAGCCCCCGACCCCTGCGAGCCGCGCGCGGGCCGAGACCCGTCGGCGGCACGCGAGGAGCGCGTCGTCGAGACCAATCAGGCCCACGAGGATGGCCAGCGGAAACAGGGGCGCCAGATTGCAGAGATGGAAGGACGCGACGTAGGCCATCAGCACGACGAGCGCCAGGACGCCGACCCACGCGGCGAAGAGGCCCCGACGCGTCCAGGCCGTCGCGAGCGCGCCGACCGGGAGGAGCAGCGCGAGCGACCCCGCCTTGAGCGCGCTCCAGAGGTCGGCATAGCCCCCCGAGGCGGTCACCGGGTGCGACATGGCGTAGGTACGGGCGCCCGCGGCGAGCGGGACGGCGAGCGGGACGACGGCGAGCAACGCGAACGCCGCCAGCGCGATAGCGTCGCTCGATCGCCCCTTCCGGACGGCGACCACCAGGAACACGGCGCCACCCACGACGACGACGGGCCCCCCCATGACACCGCTCCAGGCCACCAGGACCGCGGAGACGGCCAGCCCCGACAGGCGTGCGGTCCCGGTGTAGAGGACCGCCGAGAGGCGCTCCACGAAGAACGTCGTCGCGAGCATCTCGACGGGGTAGCTCTTCTGGTAGACCGAGACGCGAAGGACCACGGGAAGGACGGCCACCAGCAGGGCGGCGGCCAGCCCTGCCGCCGGCGAGGCCACGCGCGCGCCGATGCGGGCGACCAGGAACACCTGGACCGCCGCGAGCGCCACGATGGGAAGGCGCAGCCACGCCAGCGAGAACGGCAGGCCGAGCAGGTCGCCCAGGCGCCCCCAGCCGTACGCCAGCAAGGTCTGAAGCGGCAGGTGCCACTGCGCGAGCGAATCGGCGGGCGGTTTCGCCGTGAAGAGCCGATGCGTCCACTCGACGCCGATGGGCAGCGACGTGAGCTCGTAGCGCTCGGGGCTGGAAAGGACCGCGGCGAGGAGCCCCCGGAGGACGACCGCGAGGACCGCGAGGACCGTCGTCGCGAGGAGCAGGCGTCGGGCGTCGGTCGAGGGCGTCGCGGGCGCGTTGCCGGGGAGTTGATCCGCCAGCCCGAACCGACGATGGAGCCGAATCCCGAGCAGGACCAGGAGTACGCCCCAGCCGAGGAACAACGCCAGGCGCGTCATGCCGCACTCCTCATATCATACGCCGTAATCTGGAGAAGGGAGATTCGGATTGGGCCCCCGGACGGGGGACCTGGACGCTGTCGCAGAGCCGGTTTACCCGGTTCTTACAGCGCGACGTTCGCGATGCCGTTCAGCTTGGCCGTGACGGCCTCGAGGAGCGGCTTGTCGCAGACGTTGACGCCCTCGAGGGTCTCGAAGGGCTTGCCGTAAGCGCCCTGGAAGGCGGCCTTGAAGGCACCCGCGAGCTCGGCGTTGTTCAGGCCGGCGGTGGTCCCGGCGACGGCCGCGGCGGTGGCCTCGGCGATCTTGGCCTTCGTCTCGTCGGTCGGCTTGGGCTCGGCGGCCATCTGCTCGGCGGCCTGGCACTGCGCCACGACGGCGGCGTAGGCGGCGAGGCCTTCCTTGGCGGCGGCCACGCGCGGCGCGGCGGCTTCCTTGGTCGTGCAGGCGCCGGCGAAGCACACGAACGCGCGATCGCAGGGGTTCGCGTCGTCGCAGGGCTCGTTCTCGGCCTTGGCCTTGAGGCACTTGCCCGCGCCGCAGGCGAGACCGGCCGCGCACTCGATGGTGCCGGTGCACTCGGCGCCTTCGGCCTTCGGAACCAGGCACTTGGCGTTCGCGCACACCAAGCCGTCATTGCACTCGACGGTCTCGGCGCAGTCGCCGCCTTCGGCCTTGGGCGCGAAGCAGGCGTTCTTCACGCACTTGAGCCCGGTCTTGCACTGGGCGACGTCTTCGCACGCGCCGCCCTCGGCCAGCGGAGCGAAACACGCCTGCTTGTAGCACACGAGCCCGACCTGGCACTCGGCGGCCTCGGCGCACGCCTCACCGGCGTTGCGCAGCTGGAAGCACGCGTTCTTGTAGCACACGAGGCCCTGCTTGCACTCGTCGGTGCTCGCGCACTCTCCGCCCACGTCCTTCTTGCATCCGGTCAGAGCAACACCCAGCACCAACGCAACGACCACCAGCCAACCCCGGTTCCGCATGACTCCTCCTCAAGAAAATGGTTGCGGATTCGGCGTGAGAATACGCTTCGGCCCTTCGGTGTCAATCGAAATCCAGGGCCCCGAGATCGGGCTTTTCGGCCGCCACGGCCTTCGCGGACCGCCACCGCGTCTCGAGGTCGCCCAGATGGAGCCCGGAGCCTGCCCGGACGAAAAGCGGGATCTTGTGGGGCGGCGCGGATACCGTGACGGGACCCGCCGGTACGGCCTGCCCCGTCCACGCGTCGAGCCACCCCGCGTCGGGCAGCGTGACCGTGCGCTCGAGCACGCCCGGCTGCCAGATCGGCGCGACCAGGAGGTCGGGCCCATAGTAATACTGGTCGAAGACCTGCCGGAACTCCGGTCGATCGGGGTGCATCGCCACCATGGGCCGAACGACGGGGATCCCCCGCTCGTGCGCGAGCACCGCCTGCGCGTAGCTGTACTCGCGGAGCTCGTCGTGGAGCTGAGCGTACAGGATATAGGTCGCGATCAGCTCGGGGTTCCACACGGGCTCGTAGAGATACCCGAGCGGCCCGACGACGGCCTCCTTGCCGTCCTTGTTCATGGACCAGGGGGCCGCATTGCCGGTGGGGCCGACCTCCATGAGGGGCGTGAACGCCGAGAACTGCAGCCAACGCTCGCACACCTCGTGGCTGGTGGGGTGGGTGTAGCCGCAGGTGTCGGAGCCCCACAGGGGGAAGTTGATGAGCGCCGCGCGCTGGACCGCGATGATGGCGGAGCGCAGCCCCCACTCCGAGGGCGACGTGTCGCCGCCCCAGGGTACGGCGTAGCGCTGGGTACCTTCCCATCCCGCGCGCGGCATGACCACGAAGTCGGTGACGCCCGCGGCCGGCCCGTACGCTTCGAACGCCCCATGAACGGCCCGCGCATACCACGTGGGGTACGGGTTTCGTCCCGCGCGGAATGGCGTGCCGTCGGCGTAGGAGCCCTGGAACGCCACGCCGTCGGGGACCATCTCTTCGCCGCGGTCGAGCTTGAAGCCGACCACGTGCTGCCCCACGAGGCCGCCGAGGTAGGCCTGCCACCACTGGACGGCGTCGGGGTTCGTGAGGTCGAGCGACACCGCGCCCGCCGGCCCCGGGGGTGCCGGCGACACGGCGTAGCCCAGGTCCTTGGCTTCCTTCGACGTTGTCGGCCCGACGGCCCAGGGCGCGATCCAGAGCATGAACTCGATCCCGCGGCCGTTCAGCCAGTCGATCATGCCTTGCGGGTCCGGGAACCGCTCGGTGTCCCACTCGAAGTCGTCGTACCCGAAGATCCCCTCGGCCCAGGGGCGATCGACCCAGTAGAGGCCGCACGGGATGCCGAGGGCCGCCATCATGAGGATGTCCTCGACCACCATCGAGTTGTAGGGGCCGTCGTAGGGCGTGCCGTCGAAGAACTCGTGGAGCGGCCAGTGGTCGTCGCGCCAGCGCCACGGGCGGAACGTCCACGTGGGCGGCAGCAGCGTCGTCCCGACCGCGCGCGCATAGTGGGCGGTCGCGTCGAGCGGCGTGGGGCCGGGGTAGATCTCGAGGGGCAACGCGCCGCCCTCGTACTCGATGGTGACCTCGGTCGGCGCCTCCCGGCGGCCCGCGTCGACCCCGAAGCGATAGGTGCCGGGCCAGTCGCTGGCCACCCGCACGCCGTAGCCCGCGCTCGAGACGTAGAACGGAGCGTAGAGCGAGACGGTGGGCAGGACGAAAAGTGATACCTCCTGCCCTCGCAGGTCGAAGCCCTCGGTCATGCCATGGGTCCAGGAGCGGTCCTGGGCGCCCTGCGTCACGCGCTCCATGAGCCCGTAGAAGCCTTCGTCGGCGGCCACGGAGAAGCGAACGCCCAGGCGCTCGTTCGCGGCCAGCCCGGCCACGGTGAAGCGGACGCCCGCTGCGCCCTGGGGGCGGGCCTCGAGGCGCACCTCGGCCGAACGGCCGTCAGCCAGCGTGGCGGTGTAGGTCGTGACGTCGCCCTCGGTGCCGCCGGTTGCGGTGCCAGCTACCTCGACGCGCGTCGTACCGTCGGTGACGTAGAAGGCGCCGGCTCCAGCCTGCCCTGCGAGCGAGACCAAGGGCCGCCCGGCCGTCGAAAACGCCACGGAGAGCGGGCTCATCGTGACGGCGGCCTCGACCACCGGCTCGGGCGCGACCTCGGCGGCTTCGACGACGTCGCCCGGCGACGCATCGGCGTCGAACGCGTCGTCACTGCTCGATCCTCCTCCGGAGCAGGCGAACGCGACGAGCGCCGCGAGGACGGGGAACCCCGACCTGCGTCTCGGCATCATGGGGCCTCCTGCCAGGTTCAGGGCCCGATTGGGAGCAGGGCTCACATGCAGTTCATGATGCTGCCGCCGCAGCAGGCGTTCAGCGGCGTTCCGCAAGTTCCCGTGACGCACCCGAGGTTGCTCATGGGGTCTTCGAGCGCGCCCGGGCAGTTGTCTTCGAGGCACACGCCCACCGAGACGAACTGCACGTTGGCGTCGTAGGTGGCTTCGGTCGTGCACGCCTTCTGGCACTCCTGGTTCTGGCACGCCTGGGCGCACTTCAGCAGGTCCTTGCAGGAACCCGAGCCGAACGCGCCCATGCAGCCCTCGTACTCGGTACGGCAGCTCTCGAGCGTGCACTTCAGCAGCTTGATGTTGCTGCCGGTGACGACCGCTTCGGCGCACGCCGTGTCGACGCACGCCTCGAGCTGGGCGCACACCCCGACGCCACCCGTGCCGCACTTCCCGTTGACGCAGGGCTTGCCGGGCTGGCAGGACTCGACGACGTCCCACTTCGGGCACTCGTACGCCGCGTTGCACTGCTCGACGGCCTGGGCATCGGCCGAGCAGCGCTTGGCTCCGGGGGTGTCGCAGCCGGTGGGCAACCCGGAGCAGTCCGGGCCCTGTCCCTTCACGCACTCGCCGCCGTCGCACGCCTCGTCGGCCGCGCACGCCATCGCCCCGGTCCAGGCCAGGCACACGCCCGCCGGCTGGCACACGCGGTAGGTGGTTCCGTCGACGCACTCGCGCGCACCGATGAAAGCGCACGTGCTCTCGCACGCCGGGACGTCGTCGGCCTGGGCGTCGGGCAGGACGCCGTCGGGCGCAGCCTGGTCTTTGCCCAGGGTGTCGGCGAAGCCGATGTCGCCGGTGAGCGCGGTATCGTCGGACGCGTCGTCGCCGCCGAAGTGACGCGAATCGCCGTCGTCGCCGCCGCACGCGGTGACGAGCACGAGCAGCGCGGCGAGGCACACGGGAGCGAGCCGTAGCATGGAGACCTCCGGGTGACGGACCATGGCGCGAAGTGTAGACGAATCACCCGCGGACGCAACTGCCTGGGCTCACCGATCGACCTCGATGAGCGCGGCCAGGGCGAACGTGGCCAGCCAGTGCTCTCCGCCGTAGCCGCTGTCGCGCATCCGGGCCAGCCCGTCAGTCGCGTGACGCGCGGCCAACGCCAGGAAGAAGTCCCGGCGGGGATCGGTCGACGGGAGCGCGGCCGCGAGGCCCCGGAAGCCTTGCGCGCGCGAGAGCGACAGGCCGATCAGGTGGCCGATGCGCGGGTCGTGACGATCGTGGACGACCGCCGGCGCGAGCAGGGGCGAGAAGCCGGGCCCCCCGAGGTCGGCCAGGAAGCGATCGAGCCAGGGCAGGAACTCGGCCGGGGACAGCACGCGGCGCATCAGATCGGCCTCGACCAGGCAGGGGCTGAGGAAGTCCTCGCCCGAGGGTTCGTAGGCGACCGGGCAGGCGTGGTCGGCCAGATAGAACGCGCGCGCCCGCTCGCTTACGACGCGCTCGAGGCCCGAGTCATCGACGGAGCGCGCGTAGGCCAGCACGTGGGCGAGCGCGTAGGCGGTGTTGTTGTGGGTGCCCGCTCGCACCGGCACGCTGAGGCGCCCCAGGTAGTCGGTCGTAGCGCGAGCCAGGTGGCGGGACACCGGGAGCACGGCCGCGAACAGGCCGGGCGCAGCAGGGTCGTCCCAGGTCTTCAACGTCGCCGCGAGGCGCAGGAACCACGCCCAGCCGTAGGGACGCTCGAAGGTGCGCTCGTCGGCACGCTGGAGCATGTCGAGCTCGGTGGCCAGGCGGTCGGTGGTGAGGTGCTCGGCCAGTATCGCGCGGATGCGCGCGGCTTCGGGCAGATCCGGGAAGAGCCGGAGCACCGTGAGCAGCGCCCAGTGGCCGTGCACCGCCGAGTGCCAGTCGAAGCAGCCGAAGAACGCGGGTGCAGCCTCGCGGTGAGGGCGCACGTCGGGTTCTCCGGCCAGCACCAGGTCGCTCTTGTGCGGGTAGGGTCGATCGATGCACCCGATCGAGAGCGCGGCGAAGCGACTCGCCGACGCCGCGTCGAGCGTTGGCAGGGGAGCGGACGGGACCTCAGGCAACGAGGGGGTGCAAGCCGCGAGGAGGACTGCCACTGCCCCGAGGACGAGGAGGAGCGCGGGGGGCCTCATGGGAGCTTCACGAAGCGTCCCACGACCGTGAAGTCGGGGTTGTCGCCCTCGGACCACGCGGCCAGGAAGACGCGGTCGCGGATGTGGGTGAGCGCCGGGCCATAGACGGCGGGCGTGGCGTGGTCGACGTCGCCTTCGACCGGGTTCACGAGCACGGCCTGGCCCTCCGGGACCGCGCCCGCGCCAGAGCCGTCGAAGCCCTGCAGCAACACGTCGTTCCACATGCCGTTGCGGACGCGGTACCACAGGATGGCGCCGCCCCAGGCCGTGGGCGCGAGGATGGGCGAGTGGTCGAAGGCCCAGCCCTCGCCGAAGGACGCGGCGGAGCCCGGCGGGTCACCGACGCGCGCCAGATCGACGATCGCGTTCGCGCCATCGGCGCGGTACCAGGCCAGCCACGGCGTCGCGCCCTGCCCCGCTCCGATGCCGAGCGCCGCGCCGTCGGTGACGCCCTCGGCGACGGCCTGCACGGCGCCGATCGTGCCGTCGGGGGCGACCTGCACCGTGCGCACGCCGTACTCGGTGTCGGAGACCGAGCGCGTCCACGCGACGACGATCGTGCCGTCGTCGCGGGCTATCACGTCGGGGTACGTCTGGTCGATCGCGGGCTCGGGGTCGAGGCGAACGAGGCCCGGGGCCGCGGCGTCGCGCGGCGGGAGCAGCGCACCCTTGGCGTCGAGGAGGGCCAGGAAGACCTGGAAGCGCGTGGCGGACGGGTCGGCCCACGCGCCCACGACGGCGAACGTCCCGTCGGGCAGCGCGGCGACCTTGGGCAGCCAGGCGCTCGCGGGCGTCGCGACCCCGTCGACGGCCGGCTCGAGCCGTACGGCATCGGCGGCCGTCGGCTTGCCGTCGAGCGTGTACCCCCGCGCGTGGAGGACCATGTTCGGGTCGCCCCCCGTATCGGTCGCCCAGACGATCAGGACCGACGACGGCCCGATCGCGAGGTCGGGGTCGATGTCGTTGCCGAGGGCGCCTACGTGCGCGCGGACCGGCGCCTTGGCGTAGGTGCCGTCGCACCAGAGGCGCGCCAGGCGCACGTCGAAGTCGCTCGACAGCGGGTCGGGCACGTTGTAGGCGATCCAGACGGCCTCGCCGTCGAAGCCGAGGGCGGCGTGGATCTGGGTGAGCGGTTCGCCGGGCAGCAGGTCGAAGGCCACGTCGAGCTTGGGAAGCGTGAGGCACGACAGCGACGGGTCGGGCGCGGCGTCGAGGTCGGGAGAACCGGGATCGACCGGGGTGTCGGCCACGCTCTCGGCGGCCAGGTCGGGCGGCGTCGTGTCGGCGTCGAGCCGGCCTGCCTCCAGGTCCAGGGCGGCGTCCGACGCAGCGTCGGAGGTGTCCGGGAGGACGTCGGGCGTGGAGCCGTCGGGGCGCTGCGCGTCGGAAGTGCCGCACCGCGCGGCGAGGACGAAGGCGACCAGGAGCCAGGCCGGTGGACGACGCATGAGGCCTCCGGGGTTGGAGCCTCGCGGGCTCCGGTGCCGGAGTTCTACCGCATGGCGCCGCCTCGTGCAATCGCCCCGGTCAGTCGTTCGCCTTCGCGAACGTACCCAGCGTGCCGCGTAGCTGCTGCAGGTCCCAGATGGGCCCCGCCACGAACGACAGCGGGTCGTCGGCGAAGGCGGGCGCGTTCTTCTCGAACACGCCGTGGCCGATGAAGTTGAGCGTCCACCCGAAGGTGAAGGCCCCCGCCGAGGCCCACCACGGGGGCGTGTACGCGGGCGACGCGATCATGCCGACGGTGCCCCCCACGATGATGGGGATGCCCACCATGTGGAGCGCGCGGTTGACGGGGTTCGCGTGCGTCTTCTCGTAGAAGCGGATGGCCTGGCTCCAGCGGGGCCCGAAGCCCTGCACGTCCGGGTGCGCTTCGCGCCACACCTTCTCGAGGCCGCGAAGCCCGGTCGCGAACAGCCCCAGCCCGCCGACCTTGCGGCCCCCGAGGAAGAGCAGCATGCCGCCGGCCGTGGCCGCGACGCCCCGAGCCTTGGGATCGGCGAGGACGTTCTTCAACGCGTCGAGCATGGACGGGCCTCCTCCGTGGTACCTTCGGGAAGAAAGGTCTCGCGGGCGGCGCGTCAATGGTCGAATCGGCTCGATCTGCTTCCTTACTTCTTGAGCACCCGGCCCGAGCCCGCGATGTCCTGCTCGATCGAGTCGGGCTCGCAGGCGTAGCTGACGTCGCCGCTGCCGCCGATGTCGATGCGCAGATCGTCGGTGGCGCAGACCGAGACGCTGCCGGAGCCCGCGATGTCGACGATGGAGACGCGGGTCGTGAGCCCGAGGGCGTCGATCTCGGCCGAACCGTTCAGGTCGAGCGAGAGACGGGCCACCTGGCCCTTCAGGTTGACGGTGGCGGAACCGTTGGCCTCGACGACGAGGTCGTCGCCTACGATGCCCTCGGCGGTCACGGTGTTGGAGCCGTTCACCTGGAGCAGGCGGAGCGAGGTCGTGCGGACGGTGAGGGCCAGTGGCAGGCGGGTCGAGTAGTTCCACGTGTCGACGTCGATCACCAGGCGCGTCCCCGTGACCGTCGTGTGCACATGCGGCAGCAGGTTGTCGTCTCCCTCGAGCTCGACCCGCGGCGCGGGACCGGTGGCCACCACGACGTGGACCCGGAACGCCCCGGAGACCTCGAGCGCGTCGAACCCGGCCAGGCTGCGCGTCTCCCGCGCCGACTTCCCGCTCCCCTCGAGGCGGTTGCAGAGGCATCCCGCCAGCAGCAACGACATCCCGAAGACCACGACCGCGCGCATGCTCTCCTCCCCTTCCCGCGATGCCGCCCATGGGACGCCCTGGATTGGGCCTCTGTCAAGGCCGTTGACAGGTCGCCGCGCGCGGTGGTAGCGATCCGTGCGCTCCATCCCCGCCGCGAGGAGGCTCCATGCGCGCGCTTCGCCCCCTGCTCCTGATCGTCCTGTTGGCGTCGGCGTGCGCGGGTACGCTCGACCGCCTGCGCTCCCAGAAACCCGACGGGCAGCTCGACGGGATCCGGCGCTTCTCGGAAGAGAAGGACGCCAAGGTGCGGCTCGAGGCCGTCCCCGAGCTGTTCCGGCTGGTGGGCAACGACCGCGCCGACGTACGGCTGGCGGCGTTCCGCGCGCTCGAGCACCAGAAGGTCGCCGGGGGGCGCACCGCGCTCGACCTCTTCCCGACCGAGTCGGCACCCTGCCTCATCCTGTTCAACGTGTTGATGAACGACGATCAGGCGTTCACGCCCGAGGAGCAGCGCCGCATCGTGGCCATCGTGCTGCGCGAGACGTGCACCGACCAGGAGCGCACGGATCAGTGGCTGAAGAAGCGCCTGGCGAACCCCGGCGAGCTCGCGTTCCACCTGCGGGCCGCGCCCGATCTCGCCTCCGCCGTGCGCCTGCACGAGCTGTCGTCCGACGAGACGTTCGCCGCACTGCCGATCGACGATCAGCGCTACGCGAACGCCGCCTACGTCATCTGGCTGGCCGACTTCTTCCTGGCCGGTCGCGTGGGCGACTCGCTCGGCGACTACGGCAAGGCCCTGGCCGAGGTCGACGCGGCCAAGCGCGACCTGACCACCGCCCTGAAGGCACGCGCCGAGGGGGCCGCCGACGGCGCCGAACGGGTCAAGGAGGCCTCCAAGATCGTCAACGCCCGCATGGAGCGCCTCGTCGAGCTCGAGCCCGGCGTGAAGCCGAAGCTCGATCCGATCCGCGACGGGACGATCCGCTTCCTGGTACACGCAGCGGCGCTGCGGACCGCTGAGGGGGACCCGGCGCTGCGCAGGCAGATCGACGAGCGCTTCCTGGCGGCCGACCAGTTGAAGGCGGCGACGTTCGTGGTGCAGTGGGTCGACGACCTGACCGCCGACCTGGCCGCGGGCAAGCGCCCTCAGCCCGCGTCGGTCGACCGCCCCGGCAAGATCCGCGTCGACGAGCCCCAGCCCACCCCCCCGGCGCCGCCGCCCGCTCCCGCGAAGAAGAAGGCCACGAAGCCGGGGAAGAAGGCGCCCGCCGTGTCCTCGCCCGCACCCGGGCGTTGACGCGCCGCGTGGCTCCGGTACAACCGAACGCATGAGCGTCCCCGACGACAGCGCGGTCGACCGCGTCGCGGCCCCCGTTCGTCCCACCTCCGAGGCGTTGACGTCGTTCCTCGGGCTGCCCCGTCGTCGCGTGGTCCAGGCGCTGCAGCGGCTGTTCGAGCTGCCCGCCGGCTTCGCGTTCGACTGGTTCGACGCGCGCACCGACGCGGGTCGCTCGGGCGGCCTGGCCATCGCCATCACGACGCCCGAGGGTCGCGCCCTGCGCTTCGAGCTCGCGGAGGCCGGCTCCGTCCAACGCCCCTGGGCCCGTGGCGGCGGGATCGTGGCCATCCTCCTGCCGGGCGACCAGGAAGGCGCCTTCCTGCCCGCCGACATCGCACGGTTGCGACGCCACGTGGTCGAGCGCCTGCAGCACCTCGACGCCCCGAGCGAACGCCCTCTGGTCGACGAGCTGCGCCGCTCGCTCGGCGACGTCCGACGATACCGGGGCCTGAACGACACCGCCTATCGCCAGATCAGCGCCCGCACCGACGGGTCGCCGTTCGGCTTCCTGCGCCTGGGGTTCCGGTGCAACCAGCGCTGCGCGATGTGCTGGCAGCAGCGCACCTGGCCGGACGCCCCCGAGGCCTATCCGTCCTTGTGGCTCGACGAGATGGCCGCCGCGGGCGTGCGCGACGTCTCGCTCACGGGCGGGGAGCCCACGCTGTACCCGCGCCTGCTCGACCTGGTCGACCGCGCCGCGCGCCACCACGGGATGACGGTCTCGCTGCAGACGAACGCCATCCGCCTGGCTCGCGGCGATCTGGCGGCCCGCCTGCGCGCCGCGGGGCTCACCGAGGTGCTCGTGTCGTTCCACGGCGCCACCGCCGAGGTGGCCGAGGCGCTGACGGGCGCGCCCGGCTCGCACGCGGCCACCGTGGCGGGGATCCAGGCGTGCCTCGCGGCCGGGCTGTCGGTCTCGTTGAACGCCATCGTCGAGCGCCGCACGTTGCCGTACCTGCCGGAGCACGCCCGCGAGGTGCTGCGCCTCTTCGTCGCCGCGCATCCCGAGAACCCGGTACGCAACGTCGACTACTCGCACCCCTGTCGGTACGCCGATGCGGCGGAGTGGGCACGCGCCGTGGTGCCCTTCGACGAGGTGCGACGGTGGCTGGCGGAGGCGCGCCGGATCCTGGTCGACGGCGGCGTCGGCGTCAGCCTGCTCGGCAGCTGCGGCTGGCCGGACTGCGTGGTACCCGAGGGCCCGGCCCCGTCCACGCGACCAGGGCGCGACGATCTCGACGTGCAGGACGTGGCCGGACGCATCTTCCTCGCGCCCTGCGAAGGCTGCGGCGCGCGCCGGACCTGCCTCGGCGTCCGTCGAGAGTACGTCGACGTCCACGGAGCGCGTGGGCTGATCCCGTTGCCGTGCCATGACGAGGCGTGACACGACACCGCGCGGTGTCGGTCCGGGGGCAATCGAGGACGCGTGAGGACGACGCGCAGGACGCGCGGCGGGGCTACTTCGAGCGGGGCTTGCGGGCGCTCGGGAGGTACTCGCCGGGCCCCAGGAAGAGCTCGTTCTTGCGGCGGAACATGCGGACCTGCGCGTTCATCTTGCGCCGCACGACCGACAGCGCGGTCTGCTTCGACACGGCCTTCTTCTCGTCCTCGAACACGAGCTTCGTGGGCTCGGTCTCGGCCTTCTTCAACAACGCGCGATTCTGGCCGTACGGAGCGCGCTTCTTGCCTTCGGTCATCGCCGCTTCGAACTCGTCCATCGAGATCTTCTCGATCTGCATTCCACATCCCCAATGGGAAATCCAACTTGCTCGCACGTATAAATCGCCCTCGCGGAAGCTGTCAAGCGTGTTCTCGCAAGTCGAGCATGAACAAGCAAATCATGGACGGCATGGCAGCAACGAACGCGAGTATGTACAGCGTTGTATAACTCCAACTCTCGACGATCACACCACCCATGCCCCCGAGAAAGGTCCCGCCGAGGCTGGGGAGCGCGCTCGCGATCGCATAGTGAGATGCCTTGAACTCGGGCTTGCACGTCCGCATGAGGTAGACCACCAGCACAGCGTTGCCGAGCCCCGCCGCGAACTGTTCGTAGGCGATCACGAACGCTACCAGCCCGATCCCGGCCGGCGTCGAGACGTCGGGCAGCGTCGACGCCAGCCACACGTACGCCCACAGGTTCAGGTTCATACCCAGGGTGAGCGGCCAGATCGCGCGCTTCAGGCCCCAGCGGCCGATGGACCAGGCGCTGAGCAGCGAGCCGGAGATGGACGCGCCGGTGCCGAGGATCCCGTTCATCCACGAGAACTGGCCCATCGTGAGGCCCACCTCGCGCCGGAGGAACGGCGTGTTCATCGAGAACAACACCTCGTCGCCGAGCTTGTACGTGATGATGAACACGAGCACGAGCAGGATCTGGGGTTGCTCGAGCCAGCTCGAGAACGCGTGGCCGTAGGCACTGAGGAACTCCCGGGGCGCCTTCCGCGCGCGCGGCTCGGCCAGCGGCAGAGGCAGCGCGTACGCGTGCAGCAGGAAGAGCGCCCCCATGAGCCCCGCAACGGCCAGGTACCCCCATGTCCACGAGAGGAATCCGGCCAGGGCCACCACGACGCTCTTGGCGAAGATGACCGCTGCGCGGTAGGAGGTGACCCGCAGACCCGTGTAGCTGGCCTGGCGCGCAGGATCGGAGATGGCCTCCAGGTAGAAGCCGTCGATACCGATGTCGTGGGTGGCGGCCAGCGTGGCCAGCACCGCCAGCACGGTCAGGGCGCCGCGGATGGCCCAGGCCAGCGTCGCGGGCTCCTGCCCCGCGATCCCCTCGGTGCCGACGTGCGCGAGCACGGCCAGCCCGAGGGCGCCGAGTACGATGCCGAGCTCCATGCGCAGCAGCCAGCCCCGGCGCGTGCCCGTCAGGTCGACCAGCGGCGCCCACAGGAACTTCGTGTTCCAGGGCAGCCCCAGGAAGTTCAGGTAGCCGAGCGTGGACTCGCGCACGCCCCAGTCGGTGAGCGTGACGCCTCCGAGAAAGCGCACCAGCATGTAAGGCAGGCCCTGGGCGAAGTAGAGCGTCGTGACCCAGGCCGCAGCGGGGAGCCTGTGCGCCATCATTCGTCGTCGGAGCCCACCGGGCCGTCGAGGCGCGGGGAGCGATGGCGAAGGACCTCGTAGGCGACGCGGTTGGCGTACTGTGCGTTGCGCGAGACCGACGAGTACGACAGGAAACGCACCGACGCGGCGTGCTTGTCGCTGTCGGGCACGCTGGAGCGGTGGTAGCCGTTGGCGGCCACGTCGTGCAGCAGCGCGGCCAGCGCGGCGTCGCCGGCGCCGCTGGTGTTGGCCAGCCGGTCGGGGCCGCCGCGGAAGGGATCGGCGTGCGTGAACACCTGGCGGGCCGTCGCGCAGTCGGCGCGGCGCACCAGGCGGCTGAACTCGTGGCGGTTGTAGTCGGCGATGGCGCCCGAGCGGATCTCCTCGCGCGTCTCGCGGGCCACGGAGGCTTCGGTGTACCCCGCCAGGGTGAGCCCGTTGGCCCCCTCGGTGACCAACGCCACGTCGACCCAGTCGAGCAGCTTGCGGCTGGCCAGCAGCGCGTCGCTCTCGCCGGTCAGGGCCTCGGCCTCGTGCACGTTGAGGCTGGCGATGGTCACGAAGGCCTCGAGGATCTCGATGAGCTCGCGGCGCATGCGGCGCACCAGCCCGGCCGTGCCCAGCCCGAACGCGACAGGGACGCCCGCCGCGCGCGCGAGCTCGAGGAAGCGCACCGTCGCCCCCGCGATGGGACGCGCGGCGTTGGCCAGCGGGTAGAGGCTGGCGAGAGCGAGGGCCGCGCCCTGCACGACGTCGGCGGGAACGGCCTCGGCGGGGTACAGACCGGAGACGCCCGGCGCCACGCCGAAGGAGCGCTCTCCGTCGGGGGTGAAGCACGTGACCGCGAGCCCGGTGTCGCCCTCGAGCGCGATCAGCCGATCGAGCGAGAGCGCCTTGGGGGTCTGCGCGACATAGGCGAAGGCCGGGGACCCCGGGCGTAGGGTGGCCTCGATGCTGCCGAGCAGCACGGCGGGCTCGCCCGAGAGGTGCGTATAGTTCGCGAGGGTGTTCGCCACCGTGCCCCCGGCCGCGTAGCGCCACTCGTGCCCGCAGTCGGCCACGCGCTCGAGCAGGCGCCGCATCTGCTCCGGAGCCAGGTTGACCGACTCGCCCGGGACGAGCCCCAGGCTGCGCACGAAGTCGTACGTACAGCCGTGGATCTCGAGGTCGACGAGCACCTCGTCGAGGCCCACCGCGTACCAGCGTTGCGTCTCGGGAGCTTCGGGGAGCCCGGAGACGAGGCTCTTCTTCTCGGTGACCGGGAAATAGTACTTGGCGACCCGGTTGCCGGGGAACCTCACGGGGCTCTCCTCGGTTGAGGGGGAACACGAACGCCTGCTCTATAGCACGTGCGGCCCACGCCGTCACGCCCGTTCGCCGCCCGGGGTGCGACCTGCGAGCGGCCTTGGACCGCCGCGTCGAATCGTGGTATAAGCCGCGCGCATCCTCGGGAAGAAGGTCCATGGACTTCGACGCGTTGCTCAGGGACTACGGCTACGTCGCCCTGCTGATCGGGACGTTCCTCGAGGGAGAGACCATCCTGGTCGTCGCCGGGATCGCGACGCGTATGGGGTACCTCGAGCTCCCCTGGGTCATCGTGACCGCGTTCTTCGGCAGCCTGGCGGGAGACCAGGCGGCCTTCTTCGTCGGCCGCTTGTGGGGAGCCCGCATCCTCGACCGCTGGCCCGGGTTGCGCCGCGGCGTCGGTCGTGTGCTGCGCCTGCTCGAGCGTTGGCACACGCCGCTCATCCTCACGTTCCGCTTCTACTACGGGCTGCGCAACGTCATCCCGTTCGCGCTCGGCACGAGCGACCTGCGAACCCGCCGCTTCGTGGTGCTGAACGTCATCGGGGCCGTGGCGTGGTCCACCGCGCTCGCCGTCGGCGGCTACTTCATGGGAGCCGCGCTCGAGCTCATGCTGGGCCGGGTGGCCCACGTGGCGCGCTGGATCATTCTGGGCCTGATCGTGCTGTCGTTCGGCGCGTGGTTCACGCGCTTCCTGGTTCGTCACTACCGCGCCAAGCGCCTGCCACCGCCCGCGGACGTCGACGTCGACGAGGAAGAGAAGAAAGAGTCCTGGTAGAGCGGGAGCTCGCTCACCGGTGGGTCGCGCGGTCGAGCAACTCCTCGACCGGCGCGAGGTGATTCGCGAGGCCGAGCACGAGCCCCGACACGTCGCGCCCCGTGCGCTGCCCGAACAGCGTGATGTCGAGCACCAGGTTCGAGCGCGCTACTCCCAGCAAGGCTTCGTCCTCGGTGACCACCGCGCGGTTGGCCTCGCCGCGCTCGGCGCCACCGATCAGCGCGCGCGCGCCGTCGGCCACCAGGATCAGGCCATGGGTCCAGTAGCGCTCGAGCTCGGCCTCGTCGATGCCGTACGACAGCCCCGTGCCCACGTCGGGCAGCTTCGTGAACGAGAAGAGCAGGATCCGGACGCCGCGCTCCGCCGCCGCCCGCAGGGGCGCGGCCAGCAGGTCGGCCTCGCGGCGCCACAGCGACGCGTGCACCGTCGTCGAGGCGCCGTCGACGAGCGCCCGCGCCTGGTCGAGCACGGGATCGTAGCCGCGCAGCGTCCAGGTCGGGGCGTCGGCGGGCGCCGAGGAGACGGCAGCCAGGCCGGTCTGCAGCTCGTCGAGTGAGCGCGCCAGCCGGCCGCGCTGCAACTCGACGAAGCGCCGCGCGTCGAGGGGCACGTAGCGCGCAGGTTGCCCCGGCAACAGGTTCACGAGCCCGCGCGTCTCGAGCGCGCGCAGCACGTTGTAGATGGCCGAGCGCGGCACGTCGGACGACGCGGCGACCTCGTACCCCGTGGCGGGGCTGGAGCGGAGCAGCGCCAAGTACGCGCGCGCCTCGTTGGTGGTGAAGCCCGCGTCGCGCAGCAGGTCGAGGAGGCGATCGTCCACGCGGGACCCCGAGAGGTGATCGCGCGACAGCTTAGTCCTCTGCCCCTCGACCTGACAAGCGTCGCCGAACGTCGTACACTGCCGACGATGGTCGGAGACGTTGCATGACGCGCGCCGAACGCTTTGTGCCGATCGCGTCGAGCCGCACGCTCTACGGCGCGCTCTCCCCGCTACGTCCAGGCACACGCATCGGCGCGGCGCGCTTCCGGCGCCTGGCCTTCGATCCCGCGCGCCGCGCGTGGTGGCTCGACTTCGAGGGCTCCACGGACGCGTCCGCGATGCCCGCGCTCTACCTCGAGGTCGCGCGCCCCGACCGTGGGTACGTCGCGAGGAGCCGCACGCTCGGCCTGGTACACCAGGGCGTCGACAGCCCCGCCGCGCTGCACGAGGCGGCGCACCGGGTGGCCGGCTGGATCGCGGCGCGCGAGGCGGCGCTGGCCCCCGACGCCTGGGAGGCCGTGCTGGCCGACGTGGCTTGCGGCGTGCTGGTGGCGTCGGGTGACCGCATCGACGTCCGCCTGACCCGCGCCTGCAACGAAGACTGCCCGATGTGCAACAGCACCGGCGACCTCGACAACCTGGTCACCGACCTCGAGCGTTTACGCGCCGCCCTGCCCCGCCTGCGAGCGCTCGACGTGACCTCGATCACCTACACGGGCGGCGAGCCCACGCTCGTGTCGTGGCTGCCCGACGCCATCGCGTTGGCGCATGCCGCGGGGTTCGACGACGTGTGCGTGCAGACCAACGCCCTGCGCTTCGCCGACCCGGCGTTCCTGGAGGCGTTCGAGGGCCCGCGGCGCCCCGAGCGCTTCCTCGTGTCGTTCCACGCCCACTGCCCCGAGACCTACGAGGCCATCGTCGGCCGCACCGGTACGTTCGCTCGCGCGATCGGGGGCCTTCGAGCCCTGGCGCGCGCGGGCCACGCCGTCGAGCTCAACCATGTGCTGCAGGCGGCCAACGCGGCCGACGTCGAGGCGTTCGTCGAGTTCTGTGCGACCGAGCTCGGCGCGGCCGTGTCGATCCTGTTCTGCGTCGTCGCGCCCCTCGGGCGCCAGCGGGAGCACCCCGACGCCCTGCCGCGCTACTCCGACCTGGTCCCGGGGCTCGAGCGTGCGCTGGTGCGCGCCGGCGAGCTCGGCCTCTCGACCCACGTGGCCGAGCTCTGCGGGCTGCCGCGCTGCGTGCTCGACGGCTCGCCCCTGCTCACGACCGCCACCGCCTGCCACGAACCCGCCTTCCCGGACCTGAAGGTCCACCTGCCCCGCTGCGAGCGCTGCCGCTACCGGGAGGCCTGCTCGGGGGTCTGGCGCGAGTACCTCGACGTCCACGGCGACACCGAGCTGGTCCCGGTCGACGTCGTGCGCGAGCATTCGTGACTCGAATCCCTTTCCATCGCACGATTTTTCGTTGACAATCCGAACGACGGGTTGTACGAACGCGCCCGATTCAAAGGAGGTCTTCATGCAGAAGCTCGCGACGCTCGTGATCGTGTCGGCGTTCCTGGCCTTGTCCGCGTGCGACAACGGCGGTGGCGCGACCACCGGCGACGAGGGCGGCAAGCCTGAGTCGATCGGTAAGGAGGGCAAGACCGACCAGTGGAACGCGGCCAACGCCCCGAACCGCTTCCAGGTCGCCCTCGAGTACAAGTACGACACCCTGAAGGGCTTCGCGTCGGGTCGCGCGGCCCAGATCCCGTGGCCGTCCGACTACTGGGCCACGTACCAGGACTCGATCAACGTGCGGTACAAGTCCGACGGCGCGCTGTCGCCCGCCGAGAAGTACGACCAGGCCTTCAACGGCTGGACGCCCGACGGCGCCCTGAACCCCGTCGACATCAGCGCGGCGTGCAAGGACGGCGTGGTCAAGCTCGAGGACGCGCAGAAGCAGTACTATGCCAAGCTCGGCAAGGCCGCCAAGTGGCAGCACGAGAACAAGGGGCACGGTGACGCCATGAACGGCGTCGACGACGACAACGACGGCACCACCGACGAGTGCACGGGCAGCGAGTACGACGGCATCGAGACCTGGTGGGGCCTGTGCCACGCCTGGACCCCCGCCGCGATCCTCGAGCCCGAGCCCCTGAAGCCCGTCACGGTCAATGGCGTCACGTTCAGCGTCAGCGACATCAAGGCGCTCCTGATCTCCGTGTACGAAGGTACCTCGTCGTACATGTTGGGCGGACGCTGCAACGAGAAGGAGGTGAAGCGCGACGAGCAGGGCCGCATGACCCAGGACGAGTGCCGCGACACCAACGCCGGCGCCTTCTACGTGGTCATCACCAACCTGCTCGGCAAGGACAAGCGCGCCTTCGCCGAGGACCGCACCGCCGGCTACCAGGTCTGGAACCAGCCCGTGCTCGGCTACACGATCCAGAAGGAAGAGGTGATCGACGAGGGGAAGGCCGTCGAACTGCTGAAGCAGCCCGGCAAGCCCTACGCGACCACCTTCAACAGCCCGAACGCCGTGGCGTGGCGCTACGTCAAGATGGACGTCGACTACATCTCCGAGTCGAGCAACACCGACGACGAGGCCCTGACGCCCAACATCGGTTGGTACACGCGCACCGACCACTACGAGCTGATCGTCGAGCTCGACAAGGACGGCAAGGTCGTGGGCGGCGAGTGGATCAACTACTCGCAGGACACGCACCCCGACTTCCTGTGGCTGCCCGTGCGCAGCGGCAACGGCGGCAACCCGTACATCTCGCTGGCCAAGGTCCGCGAGCTGGTCACGTTGTCGCGCAAGGAGGAGGAGCCCGCGACCGACGTGAACGTGCGCGAGTTCGGCGGCGCCGAGAACGTCCCGATCCCCGACAACGATCCGAACGGCATCGCCCGCACGCTCGCCGTCACCGACGACCTGGCGATCTCGTCGCTGAAGGTGAAGGTCGAGGTCCTGCACACCTACGTCGGCGATCTGCGCATCGTGCTGGCCAAGGACGGCGTGCAGGTCGTGCTGCACGACAAGGTGGGCGGCGGCACCGACAACCTGAACGAGACCTACACCGTGCACGAGTTCGACGGCGCCTCGACCAAGGGCGAGTGGACGCTCACCGTCGTCGACACCGCCGCGCAGGACAGCGGCACGTTGAAGGGGTGGACGCTCGTGGTCGGCTCCGGGGCGCCCACCAGCGTACCCACCACGCGCGCCTACACGGCCACGACCCCCGCCACCGACATCCCCGACGCCACCGCCGCGGGCTTCACGTCGACGATCACCGTCACCGACGAGGGCGTCGTGCGCACGCTCAAGCTGACCGTAGACATCACGCACCCGTACATCGGTGACCTCAACGTCGCGCTGAAGCACGGCGGGCAGTCCAAGGTCGTGCACGCGCGCGAAGGCGGCAGCGCCGACGACCTGAAGAAGACGTTCGACGTGCCCGACTTCGCCGGGGCCGCGCTGAAGGGCGCCTGGGAGCTGAACGTCTCGGACAACGACAAGCAGGACAAGGGCAAGCTGAACGGCTGGTCGTTCGAGGCCACCATCGACTGATCGGGCCGCTTCCGAGCCCTCCCCGCCCCGTGATTCGCGCGATCGCGACGGGCGATCCCGATCGTTGACACCGCGTGCCACTTTCCCCTAAGCTCCCCCCAATTCCGACGTCGTCCGAGTCCGGTTTCCTTGGGGGGGGGGGGAGCACGTGGCGAAGCAGCTGTTCTGCATCCTCGTCGCCATGCTCGCCACCGCCTGTTGGACCGCCACGCCCCCGCCCAACGTGCGCACCATCGTCCTGAAGGGCGATGCCTACAGCCGTGGCTTCCAGCACGGCCAGGCGTTCGAGTGGGACATCCGCTCGCTGTACACGCGCATGTTGACGAACTCGCTGATCCCCAGCCTGAACGAAGAGCAGTCGCACATCACGTCGATCCTGGGCGTGTACTACGAGGACCGCTACCTCGACGGCCACTTCGCCTACCAGATGATGCTCGAGAGCGCTTGGAACCTGTGGAACGAGGGCTTCATCCCCGAGACGTACAAGAAGGAGCTGCAGGGGCTCGCCGATGGCGCCCACATGCCCCTCGACGACGTGCTCGTGTTGAACACGTTCCTCGACACCATGCTCGCCTTCCGGGGCGTGTCGCTGTTCATCCAGGAGCTGCAGAAGCCACGCCTGCTGTCGCTCGAGGTGCTGGGGGCCATCACCGCCGACGGACGCGACAACGACGCCGACGGGCAGACCGACGAGGACGGCGAAGGACGGCTGGACGACTACCGCCCCTCGCCCTACGCGACGCTCCTCGAGGTGCCGCCCGAAGCCAGCTTCCGCCTGGTCTTCGAGGACGTGTTCCTCGGTGGGCTGCGGTGCGTCGACCTCGAGAACATCGATCCCATCGGGGAGGCCGTCATCGAGCGTCGCTGCGTACACGACGACTGCGTGCGGCCCGAGTGCGCCGACCTGCCGCTGCTGCCGCGCGAGTGCCTCACGTGGGAGCCCGAACGCGCGCGCTGCGTCGAGCCCAAGGTGGCGTTCACGTGCTTCGATCCGAACTGCGTCGAGATCATCGATCCCGAGTGCGTCGATCCGCGCTCGATCCGCGTGCAGATCGACGAGACGCTGTACACGTCGGTCGACGCGCCCGACGTGGTGGCGCCGCGCCTGCTGCCCCTCGAAGAGGGCGAGGTGTACGACCCGCAGGGCCCGGGAGGCGACTACCCGCACGCCCGACGCTGCCAGGGCAAGCTCGAGGTGGTCGTCACGCCGCCCGCCCCTCTGCCCCCGGCCTCCGTCGTCACGATCCTGCTGCAGGCCCAGGACCTGTCGCAGATCTACGTCTCGCCCCCCAAGCGCGCCCGCAGCATGCGCGACGAGCGCATCGTGCTGACCACGCGCGGGTACGCCGAGGCGACGGGCACGGGGGCGACCCTGACCGACGTGCCGAACGTGGGCCCGGCGGTCGATCGCGCGATGCCCATGCCCGTGTCGCTGGCGCTGCGCGGCTCGGCCACGGCGAACGGTGCCCCCCTGGCCGCCCAGCACTTCGCGCTGCTCGACGGGAACATCCTGCACGAGCACACGGCGCTCTTCGTGCAGGTCCCCGACGAGGGCGAGGGGCTGCCGCACGCCTACGTCGGCTGGACGGGCCTGCTGTGGGGCTTCAGCGGCCTGAACACGGCCGGGATGACCTACTCGGTGATCCACTCCGACACGCTCGACAACCCGCTGGTCGGCGGCGTGGTGAAGGCCATCGTCGACAACCTGGCCACCATCCTGAAGACGCCCGACCTGTCGGGGCTGTCCGACATCCTCGGCGACGTACACCTGTTCGCGCGGAACCTGCCCCTGGGCTTCTCGGGGCGCGAGATCCTGGCCCGCGCGACCACCGTCGACCAGGGGCTCGACATCCTGTACCACGGCGGCCAGACCTTCGGGTGGAATTGGATGCTGGCCGACGCCGAGGGCGGCATGATCGCGGTCGAGACCGACGGCTCGACCGATCCCCGCAAGATCGGCAAGCTCCGGCAGCAACCCTCGCCCGTCGAGGAGGACGGCTTCGCCTGGTTCGGCCCGGACCGCGAGGAGGCCGAAGCCCTTGCCCCGTGGGGACGCCCCTGGGGCAGCGTCGGCCCCGACGACGTCCGCTCGTCCGGTCACTTCGTCAAGAACACCGACGACGCCATGCCCACGTTCCTGGCGACCTTCACGCCCAAGCACCAGCGCTTCTGGTCCAGCTACTACTACCGCGCCGTGCGGACCTGGCACCGCCTGGGCGACGAGATCACGGCCCGCTACGGCACCTTCGACGTGCCCACGCTGATCGAGCTCCTGCGCACTCCCGACCTGGTCGACCGGCGCGACTCGATGAACGCCGTCATCTTCGAGCCGGCCCGACGCGTCATGCACTGGGCCATGGGCGACGTGCCCGCCACCGACCAGCCCTTCGTCGAGCTCGACCTGACGAAGGCCGTCGAGGACGGGGTGGTACCATGACGCGCTCCGCCCACACGGCGGGGCTGATCGTCGTCTGGCTGCTCACCCTGCTCGTCCCGTCCGTGACGCAGGCGGGGTTCACCGAGACCGTGCCGAAGCACACGTTCATCGTCGACGAGGCGTTCGTGCTGTCGTGGGTACACGGCGCGTGGGACGACGGGAGCCATCGGGCGTCGCTGGTCGACGCGATCGAGATGTACGAGCCGGGGGGGCCGCTGCAAGGCATCCTGACGCCCGATCCGCACGTGCGGCAGATGGTGCTCATCAACCAGCTGCAGTACGGGATCACCGACGGGCTGACCGTGGCCCTGGGCATCCCGGTGGTGCTGCGCTCCGAGGTCGACCCGCGCTTCGGCTGGACGCCGGGGGAGTACCAGTCGCGCCTGGGCCGCGTGTATTCCGAGCAGGACTTCTGGGATTGGGCCGCGGGGATGGGGCAGGCCAAGCCGGGCACGTTCGACGGCAACCACGGCGTGCTGTCCGACCTGGTGGTGGGCCTCCGGTGGCGCTTCTCGGATCACCTGCCCTGGCTCGGCGAGCACGGGCTGGCGCTGTCGTTGCTGGCGTTCGGGATCCTCCCCACCGGGCGCGCCGCCGATCCCGACGAGGTGATCTCGGTGGGCACGACGTTGTGGGACCTGTACGCGCAGGGCGACCTGGGCGTCCACCTGGGGGTCGACAAGACGTTCGAGCGCGAGCTGGACGGACGCCTGGCGCTGGGCCTCGACGCGTTCTACGAGGCCTTCTTCGAGCGCACGCGCCGCGCCCCCAACGGCGGCACCGAGAACAAGCTGCTCCTGAACCAGGCGCCCTACGTCGGCGACACGTACCGCGTGAAGCCGGGCGATTGGAGCGGCGCGGCGTGCCAGGTCTCGATGGTTCCGTGGAACGGGCCGTCGCGGGGCTCGTGGCTGACCGGCGGCGACGACGGGAAGGCCGCGCGCATGCCGCCACTGGTCACGTTGTCGGTCGGCTACCGCTTCCTGCACATGCAGCAGACCGACTGGAGCTCGCGAGCGCCCCACTGGGACTGGAAGCGCGAGGAGGACAAGCGCCCGGGCTGGCGGCACACGCTGTCCGCCAGGGCGTCCTTCAGCTTCCTGCGCCTCGGCGCACCCGTGCAGGTCTACGTCACCTACAGCAACAGCTCGTGGCTGCCGGGGAAAAACACGGTGGCCCCGGACATGCTGTCGACCGGCATCCAGGTCCCGCTCAAGTTCTGGTAGATCCGGCGAGCCAGTCAACTCCCGCGGACGACGCGCCGCACGCCCTGCTTCTCGAGCCAGGTCGCGGCCCGATCGACGACATCGCCGAGCAGCACGAGGTCGCCGCCGTCGATCGACGCGCCGCACCCCAGCACGTGCTTCAGCTGCTTCGCGACCGCCCCGGCGTCGACCCCGGCCTCGACCAGGCCCTCGATCACGGTGGCTGTGTGCCCGGCGTGCCCCTTGCGCTCCCGCCGAACGACCAAGCGGGGCACGTCGCCGAGGTCGCGAGCGACCGGGGGCTGCTGTTCCGTGGCGGATGGCGCCTCGGACGCTTCGACGAAGGAGGACGCGCCGGGTTTCGGTGTTTCAGGAGCCTTGGGCGCCGCCGCGACCAGGCCGGCCTTGGCGAAGAGGGTCCCGAGGGTGACCCCCGCGCGGGCGGGCGCCGTGGGCCCGGGGGTTCCGCGGGTGGGGGCGTTGTGCTTCGCCATGGGAAGCCTCGTGGCAGGGTCGGACCCGATTCTACCGCGAGACGGCCACGTGACGCCAGCGTCGCAGGAGGGCGGGCGCGTCGGGGCCGAGGCTCTGCTCGAAGCGGGTCAGGACGGCGGCGACCTGCGCGGGCGAAGCACCCGGGAGGTACGAGGCCGCCACCGCGGGGATGGCCAGGTGCGCGACGCTCTCGGCCACCGTGACCCGCGCCGAGACCAGCTCGGTGCGGAACCCCCGGAACCCCGCCCGGTCGAGCAGGGCCTCCCAGCCCTCGAGCGAGACCGGGACCTTGACCGGCACGGCCTCGGGGGCGGGCAAGCCGGCCGCGGCGCGCGCCTCGGCCAACGCCCGGAAGAAGCTCGCGGCGGGCGACTGCAGCAGGTGATCGACCTCCCCGACCAGCTCGGCGGGCAGGCTGAACACCAACTGCCCGCCGGGGCGGAGGGCCGCGCGGACGTCGGCCAGCGTGGCTTCGAGCGTCTCGGCCAGCCACAACGCCGACACGCAGGTGACGGCGTCGAACGCGCCCCCTGCCGCCAGGAGGGGCAGGCGCGCGGCGTCCCCCTCGACGTACGTGACGCGCTTCGATCGCGTCCCGCGCCGCGCCTCGGCCAGCATGGCCGCCGCGGGATCGACCCCGATGACGCGCGCTTTCCGGGCCGACCGGGCCAGGGCCCGCGTGGACTGACCGGTGCCGCACCCCAGGTCGGCCAGCCGCGTCGCGTGGCCTGCCCGGGCGAAACGAGCCAGGCTCGCGGCCGCGTCACGCCGATACGGGAAGCGGCGACAGAAACGCGCGTACGCCACGGCGTTCTCGGGCGTATCCCAGGGGGCGGCCGAGGCCGGCATGGCTCAGCGGCTCGCCCGGCGGCGGGCCACGCCCTTGCGCACGGCCTCGATGACGCCGGGCAACCCCTTCCCCGTGAGCGAGCTCAGGATGAAGCGCGGCACGGCGGAGTCGGGCAGGCTCTCGGTCTCGTACAGCACGAGCGTGCGCGCGCCGTTGTCGTAGGGAAAGAGCTTCCACGACCCGGTGCTGTCCTTCAGGTCGCCGTGCACGTACGTCCACACGATCGCCTGGTCGCCGAAGTGCCGCATGGCCAGCCGGTAGCGCACGGTCGACACGGCCACCGACAACTCCATGTCGACCAGCGCCAGGTTCCGGTCCCAGGTGGCCGTACAGCTCTCGACGTGCGGGAACAGCCCCGCGCGGTGCGGGTAGTCGCGCAGCACCACCATGACCTCGGCGGGCGTGCCGTCGACGCTCCCGAGGGCCTGGAAGTGCATGGCGTCCTCCCGCGACGAGGGCAGCTCGCGCGTCTCGATGGCACCGGCGCGCAATCGCCCCAGCCGCCGGTCGTCGAGGGCCGGCACGGGGCCGCGCACCTGCGGCGCCAGGCGGGCCTCCTCGTCGGGGCCGACCGCCGTCAGGTCGGGCGAGGGGTTCACGTGCGCCGGCGGGTCGTCGGCGGCGTGCAGCGGGGCCGGGAGCATACCGAGCAAGAGAGCCAGCAGGGCGAGCACCTTTCGCATGCCAACCTCCCGTAAGGATTGCGTCATGGACGCGTCACGGCCCGGCCAGGACGACGGTCTTGCAGTTCACGAAGGCCCGGAGGCCTTCCTCGGCGAGCTCGCGCCCGTAGCCCGAGGCCTTCACGCCCCCGAACGGCAGGCGCGGGTCGGACTTCACGAGGCCGTTCACGAACACGGCGCCCGCGTCGAGGTGCGCCACCAGGTGCCGCGCGCGCTCGAGGTCGCGCGTCCAGAGCGAGGCACCGAGCCCGAAGGGCGTCTGGTTCGCAAGCCGCAGGGCGTGCGCCTCGTCGTCGGCCGGCAGCACCGCGGCCGCCGGGCCGAAGGTCTCCTCGCGGGCCGCCGTCTGGTCCGGCCGCAGGTCGGTCAGTAGCGTGACGGGGTAGAAGTTGCCTCGTCCGTCGGGCACCTGCCCCCCGAGCGCCAACGTTCCGCCTTCGGCGACGGTCGCGAGCACCTGGCGGTGCAGATCGGCGCGCAGATCGGGCCGCGCGAGCGGGCCGACATCGGTGGCGACGTCGAGGGGATCCCCTACGCGCTTGGCCGCCAGCGCCGCAGCGAAGCGCTCGACGAACGCGTCGTAGACCGGCCGTGCCACGATGAAGCGCTTGGCCGCGATGCAGCTCTGCCCGCTGTTCAGGCAGCGCGCGTCGGCGGCCACCTGCGCGGCCTTCGGGACGTCGGCGTCGGCCAGCACCACGAACGGATCGCTGCCCCCGAGCTCGAGCACCGACGGCTTCAGCGCCGCGCCCGCGGCGGCGCCCACCTTGCGCCCGGCCGGCTCGCTGCCCGTCAGCGTGACGCACGCCACGCGGGCGTCGCCGACCAGCGCCTCGGCTGCGGCGCCGCTCACGAGCAACGCCGTGAACAGGCCCTCGGGCAGCCCCGCCTCGCGGAACACGCGCTCGATGGCCAGCGCACACCCCGGCACGTTCGATGCGTGCTTGAGCACCGCCGCGTTCCCGGCCGCAAGGGCCGGCGCCGCGAAGCGGAACACCTGCCAGAACGGGAAGTTCCAGGGCATGATGCCGAGCAGGACGCCCAGCGGGTCGTAGCGCACGTAGCTGACGGGGTCGTCGGTCGGGATGTCGCGCGGCGCGAGGAAGCGGGCCGACTGGTCTGCGTAGAAGTCGCACACCCGGGCCGACTTGCGCACCTCGGCCGCGGCCTCGCGGATGGGCTTGCCCATCTCGAGCGTCATGAGGCGAGCGCAATCGGCCTCCCCGGCACGCAGCCCCGCGGCTACGGCCTGGAGGACCCGGGCGCGGCGCTCGATGGGGAGCCGGCGCCAGTCCTCCTGGGCCGCCACCGCCGCGTCGAGGCGCCGGTCGACCTCGGCAGGGGCCGTCGCCTCGTACGACGCGATCACCTCACCGGTAGCCGGGTTTACGCTCTCCAGCCGCATGGCACCTCCGCGAAGGCACACCCGGGTTTTCGATTGACACCGGATGCCGGTAACGTACGGTCGAGGGCATGAAAACGCAACCGCGACTTCGGGACCGCAAGAAGGCCCGGACCCGCGAAGCCATCCTCGAGGCGGCGACGCGCCTGTATCTCCACGCGGGCTATGACGCGACCACGGTCGACGACATCGCCGAGGCCGCCGCGGTCGCTCGTCGCACGTTCTTCCGCTACTTCCCGCGCAAGGACGACACCGTCTTCCCGCACCAGGAGGAGCGCATCGCGCTGTTCCGCGAGAGGCTGGCGGCGCAACGAGCCGCGCACGCACCCTTCGCGGCCGCCAAGGCGGCGTGCCTCGAGCTCGCCCAGCTGTTCGTCCAGAACCGGTCCGAGCTCGTGGCGCAAAACGCGATCGTGCGCGAGTCACCCGCGCTCATCGCACGCCAGACCGAGTACGACGTCCTGTGGGAGGCCGCGCTCTACCGCACGCTGCTGCCTTCGTCCACGCCCTCCCCGATCGCGCAGCGCCACGCGCGCGTGTTCGCAGGCGCCGTCATGGGCATGGTGCGCGCCACCCTCGACGCCTGGCTGCTCTCGCCCGCCGACACCGACCTCGTCGCCATCGGCCAGGAGGCCCTCGCCTGGATCGAGCAGGGGTACGCGGCCTCGCTAGCCGACCTCGGCACGGGATCCCATCCTCGATGACCCGAGGTCCCTCCCCCGAGGCGAGCACGGCCCTGGTCGTGGCGTTGCTCGCCCTGTACGCCGCGCTCGGCGCGCTCGGCGTGCGCCATCTCTGGACCGCCCTTCCCGCCGCCTGGCGGTCGCCCCACCGGCAACGCCGGCTCCTCGAGGCCGCCGCGCTCTTCCTCCCCGCCCTGGGTCTGCGCCTCTTCCTCGCACCGTGCGCGCCGTACCATGGCGAGGGCACCGAGTACGCCACGCTCGACGCCGCGTGCCGGCCTTTCCTCGACCAGGTCGCCTGGCCGTACTACGGCGGCGCCGCGCCCGTGCTGTACGGCCTGGCCGTGCGCGCGCTCCCCTGGGCCGAGCGCACCGTCTTCGCACTGAACGCCGTGCTCGGGTCGCTGTCGGTGCTGCTGGTCCGCGACGTGACGCGGCGGCTGGTCGGCTCCGGTACCGCGGCCGTGGCGGCGGCCATCCTGTACGCGATCCTGCCGTCGCAGGTCCGCCTGGCGTGCTCCGAGAGCCTCATGAACCCGCTGGTGTTCCAGTGGCTGCTGGCCCTGGCCCTGGCGCTGCGCCTCGGCACCGCGTCACGCTGGCCCGCCTGGGCGCTGGTGGCCGCCCTTGCCATGGCGGCGACGAACACGCGGCCGTGCGGCCTGCTGATCCTGCCGATGCTGGCGCTCGCGACGTGGCCCGTCCTGGCCGCGCGTCCGGTGCGGCTCCTGTGGGCGCTTCCGATGCTCGTCGGGGTGGTCCCCGTGTGGGTCGCGCTGGGTGGAGAGTTGGGGGGCGGCGGGTTCACGGGGTCGCGCCTGGCCAACCTGCTCGGGACGGGCGTACTGACCGACCCCGGCCGCAACCCCTGGTGGTTGCCCCAGCTCACGCCGTGGCTGCTCCACCCCCTGGCGCAGGCGGCGGGCGTCGCCTGGCTGTTCGCGCGGCGGCAGTGGCGCGCGGCCGTGCTGCCGACCTTCGCCATCGTCGCGAGCGAGCTGTTGGTGCTGTCGCAGGCCGTGGCCCTGCTGATCGCGCTGCGCTTCACCGCGCCCGCCGCGCCCTTCGTCGCCCTGCTCGGAGGCGTGGTGGTGGCGGCGCTCTGCTCGATGGTGCGTGCGCGCGTGCGTGTTCCCGAGGCCGTGGTTGCGGGCGTGCTGCTCGTCGCGTCGTCGGCGCCTCACGTCGTCGACCACGTGCGCCTCGTAACGTTCGAGGGCAACCTGCAGGCCGAGTACCGCTTCCTCGAAGAGGCCCTGCCGCTGCTGCCCGATCGTTCGCTGGTCGTCACCGGCTCCGGCTGGCAGCGCGACACGCACTACATGCCCACCTTCCCCACGTGCATGGCCGCGCGCTTCGGCCGCACGGTACGGCACGCCGACGCGGGCTGGATCGACCGCCTCGACATCGAGCGCACGCGTCATCCCGGGGGGCTGTACGCGTTCATCGGGCTGTACTGCTACTCGTTCTCGTGGGACTCCGAACGTACGTCGCGGGTCGAGCACCCGCCGCCCCTCGACGCCGACACGCCGCTCGACGTGCTGCTCGAGTCCTACGTCCACCGCCAGTGGCTGCACCGCACGGCCGACGGTCGGCAGATCGCGGCCTGCGAAGAACTGCGGGCCCGCTACGAGTGGACGCCCCTGCTCGAGCGCACCGTGACCAGCCGCCCCGAGCAGTGGTTCTCGGTGCCCTCGCGCGAGGTGACGTTCGGCTTGTACCGCCTGGACCGCGAAAGCCCTTGACGCTCCACGGGCGCTGGGGTGAAGTGATCCGCGTCAGAACCCCTTTCGATCGGAGGCGATTCATGCGAAGCATCCTCGTCATCGCGGCGCTCCTGGCGCTCGTGACCCTCACGTCCTGTGGCACGCAGGTCGAGCGCGGGCTGGTCTCCGACAAGTCCAGCTTCGCGTCCGAGTTCGAAGGCGCGCCCCAGTGGGTGAAGATCCGCAACTGCGCCGAGCCCTGGGTCAGGAACGCCGACAAGACCGTGTGCGGCGTGGCGTCCGAGACGATCCGCGCGACGCACCTGATGGATCTGGCCTACCAGTCGGCCAGCGCCACGGCCAGCGCCGAGATCGCGAAGCAGCTGTCGAAGCGCGTCGCCAGCCTGCTCGAGACCTACAAGGCGCAGTGGACCGAGGGCGTCGAGGACCCCGGCGTCTCGGCCGAGGCCAAGATCGACAGCATCGTCAAGGAGGTCAGCAAGCTCCAGCTGACGGGCGTGAAGGCCGTCGACACCTGGATCTCGCCGAACAACAACTACTACGTGCTGCAGATCGTCGACGCCGAGACCGCCATCGACGCCTTGAAGAGCGTGCGCTCCCTCTCGAACAAGCAGAAGGAGATCATCGACGCTCACAAGGACGCGCTGGCCGAGAAGCTCGACAGGGAGTGACACCATGATCCGCAAGCTCATCGGGGCGATCCTGGTGGCGTTGTTCGCGGTGGCCTGCTCGGCGCCGCAGAAGACGGTCGATCGCGATCGCATCGACCAGAACAAGCAGAAAGCGTCGTCCCGCCTGAACCAGGAATCCGGCGGCGAGTAGGAGGGTGACGATGAGGCCTAGTCTGGCGCTGGCGCTCGGCGCCGCGTGGGTGCTCGTGGGCTGCGGCGGCAGCAGCATGCAGGTGCAGCGGCTGGCGGCCGACGAATCGGTCGACATCTCGGGCAAGTGGAACGACACCGACAGCCGCATGGTCTCCGAGGAGATGATCGGCGACTGCCTGTCGAACCCCTGGATCGAGGAGTTCATGGCGGGCGCCAACGGCCAGCGCCCCGTGGTGGTGGTCGGCAAGGTGGTCAACAAGACCGACGAGCACATCCAGCCCGAGGTGTTCGTGAAGGACCTCGAGCGCGCGTTCCTGAAGAGCGGGCGCGTGCGCGTGGTGACCAACCAGCAGTTCCGCGACCAGTTGGCCCGGGAGCAGTCCTACCAGGCCTCGGGCGTCGTCGACCCGCGGACGGCCGCGGGCATTGGCAAGCAGCTCGGCGCCAACTTCCTGGTGTTCGGCACCATCAACGCCATCAAGGACCGATGGGAAGGCCGCGAGGTCGTCTTCTACCAGACCAACCTCGAGCTCCACAACGTCGAGACCGCCGAGGTCGTGTGGATCGGCGACAAGAAGATCAAGAAGCTCAGGGAGCAGTCCGGGACCGCGTGGTGAGCCGCCCTCCCCTTCCACTGCTCGTCGCGCTCGCGGGGCTGCTCGTTGGCTGTGCGTCGCACTCCGATCTGCGCCGGCAGTTCATGGCCGATTTCCGCGACGGGCGCTACGAACGGGCCGAAGCGACGCTCGTCGCCAACGCCGGTACCGACGAGAAGGACTTCCTGGTCGACGTCCTCGACCGCGCGATGGTGCTCCACCGCCGGGGGAAGTACAAGGAATCCAACGATTTCCTCGAACGCGCCGACCAGAAGATCGAGGAGATGTACACACAGAAGGTGTCCGACGCCCTGGCGGCGCTGGCGTGGAACGACACGGCGGCCACCTACCAGGGTGAGGACTTCGAACGCGTCATGGTCGACGTGCTCCAGGCGTTCAACTACCTGGCGCTGGGCGAGCGCGACGAGGCCCTGGTCGAAGCTCGCCAGGTCGGCCGCAAGATGGAGGCCCGCGTCCGTTGGCTGAAGGAGCACGAGGTCGACACGAAGTACACGCGCGATCCCTTCGCGCAGTACGTATCGGGGCTGGTGCTCGAGGCGGCCGGCGATTTCGACGCGGCCTATCTCGCCTACGAGCAGGCGGCGACGGGCTACCAGGAGCTCGCGAGTGCCTACCACGTGGGCTCGCCGCCCGAGCTCGCGCGCGACCTGGCCCGGGCGGCGAAACGCGCGGGGCGCGTGGAGCAGGCCGAGCGCTGGAAGGCGCTGTCCGCCGGAGACGACCCGCTGGACGCGCCGGGGGCCAGCGAGCTGGTCGTGATCGCGGGGCTCGGCCTGGTCGCTCACAAGGAGAGCAACAAGTGGGTGACGTTCGACGGCCAGGACACGATCGCGATCACCTACCCCGAGTACAAGGCGACCCGCACGCGCGTCGCGGGCGCCGAGATCTGGGTCACCGGCTCGACCACGCCTTTCCCCGCCTGGACGCGCCACGACCTGTCGAACCTGGCCGCCGGTGTCCTGGCCGAGCGCAACGAGGCGCTGAAAGGTCGCGCCATCGCGGCGGGCATCGCGCGCTGGGTGGCCAAGAAGATGGCGCGCGCCATCGGCCAGTCGTCGCGGAATCAGGGGGTGCAGCTCGCGGCCGCGTTGTTCACGATCGGGACGACCGTGAAGGAGCTCGCCGAGGTGGCCGATACCCGCTCGTGGCGCACCCTCCCCGATCGCTACGTGGTGGCGCGCGTGGCCGTTCCGGCCGGCGTGCAGGACGTCGACGTGCTCTTCCGCGACGCCGCCGGCGGCGTGGTCAGCCGGGTACCGTGCCGGCTCGCCGTGCCTCCCGGGGGCAAGGGCTTCGTGATCGTACACTCGAGCGAGGCGCCGGGCCGGTGGCCGCCCAACGGGCCGGTCCCGCCCGGGCAGCGCCTGGTCTTCGGGGGAGCTTCCGAGGGGCTGTTGGTCGCGCCCGCCCTGCCCCTGGCGGTACCACCGTCGATCTCGGTACCCCTGCCACCGCCGGTCCAGCCCCCGCTCCCCCCTCCGGCCGTCGCCCCGGCCGTCGCGCCGGCCGGCGCCCCGGCGGCGGCTCCCCCCGCCGCGGCGCCGATCCAGGGCGAGCTCTCGCCGCTCGAGCCCGCGCCCGCTCCGCCGCCACCCACGATCGAAGTCCCCGTGAAGGGCGAGCTCACGCCCCTGGACGCGGCGAGCGCGCCACCGCCCGCCACGAACCCCGCGCCGTAAGGAGGCGATCATGCGCGCCGGACCGCTCGCTCTGCTCTCCGTGCTGCTCGCGTGCTCTCCGTTGCAGGTCGTGCCCGCGAACGGCGACCGACCGGCCTGGGTCGATCGCGGGGCGGGCGGCAAGTACCCCGACGGCCTGTACCTGGTCGGCGTGGGGGCGGGCGACACGCGCGCCGACGCCTCCGACCGGGCACGCGCCGAGATCGCCAAGCGCTTCAAGGTGGCCGTACACCAGGACGTCACGGTGCAGCGCTCGATGGCGTCGGCGGAGGACGCCGGCGGCAGCGCGTGGCTCTCGGACTCGTCGACGCGCGAGACCACCCGGACGGCCACCGACCAGACCCTCGAAGACGTGCAGGTGGCCGAGACGTGGACCGATCCCGCCACGGCTCGCGTGTGGGCGCTGGCCGTGCTCCACCGCGGCACGGCCGCCGAGCGCATCGTCGAGCGCGTGCGCGCCGTCGATGCCACGATCGACGCGGTCCTCGGAGAAGCCGAAAAGGCGACCGGGCTGCGGGCCCTGGGACACCTGCTCGAAGCCCGCGCGCAGTTGGCCCGTCGCGAGGCGCTGCGCGAGCCCCTGTCGATCCTCGACACCGCCTCGTGGACCGAGACTGCACCCGCGGTGGCCGCCACCGAGCTCGACCGGCGCATCGCCGACCTGGCCGGCACCGTGCCCGTGGCCATCGAGGTGGGCCCGGTCGAGGCGCCGAGCGCGGCCGACGTGCGCAGCGCGCTGGCCCAGGCCGTCACGCGCGGCGGCCTGCTGCGCGTCGACGATCCGGCCGCGGCCGCTGTGGTCGTCCGCGTCGCTATCGAGGAGCAATCCGTGGCCCAGGCCAACCGCGACTTCGCCTTCTGGAGCATCGCAGCCCGCGTCGAGCTGACCGACGTAGCCCGCGCGCGCGTCATCGGCGCGTCGAGCTTCGAGCACCGCGAGGGCGCCCTCGATCTCCGCGACGCCCGCCTGCGGGCCTCGTCCAAGCTGCAAGGCGAACTGGTCGCCACGTTCTTCGAGTCGATGCGGGGGTTCTTCAAGAACTGACAGGGCCGCCGGGTCGATACGCGCAGTGCGACACCGGTTGTCGCAGCGTGATCTACCGTTGCCAGGACGGGGAGGTGAACGCCATGGTCCGATTCCTTCACACGTCCGACTGGCAGATAGGCATGAAGGGCAGCGGCCTCGGCGCTGCCGGGGAGCGGGTGGCGCGAGCCCGCATCCAGGCCGTCGACCGCGTGCTCACGATCGCCGAGCAAAAGGCCGTCGATTTCGTCGTGGCGTGCGGCGACCTCTTCGAGCACAACCAGGTCGCCCAGGACGTCGTCGAGGAACTCGCGCGCCTGATCGCAGGGCATCGCACCATCGACGTCCACGCGATCCCCGGGAACCACGATCTACCGGGGCCCGGCAGCGTCTGGAACCGATCGGCGCTGCGCGCCGTGCCGAACCTGCACGTGCACGTCGACCCGACGCCGGTCCCTCTGCCGAAGGCGACGCTGCACCCCTTCCCCGTGACGAGCCGCTACTCGGGCACCGACCCGCTGGCCGGGCTCGCCGACCTGCGCTCCGAGCCAGGCATCCACGTCGGGGTGGCGCACGGCCACCTGACGTCGGTCACGTTCGGGGCGCACGAGGAGGACATTCGACTGCCGCTCGATCCCGCGCACGTCGACCGCGCCGGGCTCGACTACCTGGCGCTAGGCCATTGGCACGGCCAGCGGATCGTGAGGCTCCGGGACGGGGCCCCGCGCATCGCCTACTCGGGGACGCACGAGCAGACCTCGTTCCGCGAGTCCGACGCCGGGAACGTGCTGCTGGTCGAGATCTCGGAGAAAGGCGCCCCGCCCGTTCTGACGCCGCTGCGCGCCGGCACGTTCGCCTGGGAGCGCCTCGCGTTCTCGACCGCCGGAGACCTGGACGTCGCGCGGCTGCGTGCAGCCGTCCTGGCCAGCAAGGCCGACTTCCTCGAGTTGACGGTCGACGGCGACCTCCCTTCCTCGGTGTTCTCGTCGTACCGTGACGTGGTCGCCGAGGCCGAAGGGAGCCGTGTGTTCCTGGTACTCCGAGACACCCTCCGCTGGACCTCGGAGAGCCCTTCCACTACCGCGCCTATCGCCGACGCAGGCCTCGCGGAGATCGATCGCCGCCTCGCTGAGGCAGCGGCGACCGGCGACCAGGCAGCGACCGTCCGCGCGGCACGCGAGGCCTTCCGTCGGCTCGTGAGCGAGGTGGTGCCATGAGGCTCCTGCGACTCGAAGTCCATGATCTGAAGCGGTTCACCGGGGGCCCGCGCGTCATCACGTTCGACGAGCGCGCCACCGTGCTCCACGGCGTCAACGAGGCCGGGAAGTCCACGTTCTTCGAGGCCGTGCGCCACGCCCTCTTCGACCGCTCCCGCACCCAGGCGCGCTGGGTGGACCGCTTGGTGCCCTATGGAAGCCGCGCCATCCCGACTGTCCAGCTCGACTTCGAGCACGCGGGGCGCACGCTCCGCATCGAGAAAAAGTTCGGGGCCAAGGGAGAGGCCGGCCTCTCGGAGCGGCAGCCAGGAGGGGCCTGGACGACGCTGTCGCGAAACGAGGAGGCCGAGGAGATGCTCCTCTCGATCCTCGGAGCCACCTCGTCGGGCGCTCGCGACGGCTCGCCGCCTGCGAGCTGGGGCGCCTTTCAGTGGCTGCTCGTCCCGCAGGAGCTTCGAACGCTCCCGGAGGCCGACGCCGCCGCCGACCACCTGGGGCTCGACGCGGCCGGCGTCAGTGACGCGTTCGACGCCGTCCGGCGCCGCGTGCAGGCAGAGTTCGACCAGACGTTCACGCCGAAGGGGAAGGTCTCTCAGCAGTCGGACCTGGCGGCCCTCGAGAAGCGCCTCTGCGACCTCGACGCCCAGCGGGCCGTCCTCGAGCAGGAGGTGGCACGCCTGGCCGACCTGCGCCGCCAGCACGACGAGAAGCTCGAGGAGCTGCCGCGAACCCTCACGGACGTCGCCGAGGCCAAGACCGAATGGGAAGCGGCCCAGGCCGAGGCCGAAGGCCTCTCGTCGGCTCAGGGAGAGCACCAGGCCGCGTTCGAGGCGTTGCGTGGAGCCACGGACCGGGCTGCCGCCGCCGCCGCCGTCCTCAAGGAGCGGCTGCGCCTGGAGAAGGCCTCCCGCGACGCCACGGTCGCGCATGCAGCTGCCGTCTCCGACGAGGCGCAGGCTCGCGCGCTGTTCGAGCAGACGACGCGCCTGTGGAACGACGCACGCACGGTCGCTGCGCTGCACGGCGACGAAGCGGCCGCCTTGCGCCGAAAGGCCCTCGACGCAGAGCGCTGCCTCAGCGGGAGGAGCGCGCGACGCGAGGTCGAGGCGCTTCGCGAGGTCCATCGACGCGCGGTCGAGGCCGATCGGAAGGTCGACGCCGCGAGGGCCCGACTGGGGGGAGCCCCGCCTCCGCCGGCGTCGGTCTCACGGGCGCAGGAGATCGACAACGACGTGCGGGCCAAGAGGGCATCGGCCCGCGTCGCGTCGCTCTGCGTCACCATCGACGGGGAGCCCGGCGTCCAGGTCCTGGCCGATGACATCGCCGTGAGCGGCAGCGAGGCGGTGGCCCTCGGCTCGGTTGTGGTCGTGGTCGGGAACGGTCGCGTCACGGTGCGCGGAGACACCGCCCAGGCGCAGCGACTCGCCGACGAGGCGAGCGATCTCGAGCGAAAGCTGGCCGAGTTGCTGGCGCCCTTCGCCGTGACGAGCGTCGACGAGCTCCGCGCGCTCCGCGAAGACCGCCTGGCCCGCCGGGCCGAGCTCGACTCGGCGAAGGCGGAGCGCGAGGCTGTCGATGCGCGATCGACGGCGGACCTCGACGGCGAGATCGCGAGCCGCTCCGCGCAGGCCGACGAGGCCGAGAGAGCACGCGGCGAGGCGGGCGCCGATCCGAGCCATGACGCCCTCGCCGACGACGCGCTGCGCGAGGAGGTTCGGCGCATCGCCCTGAAGGCGACAGAGGCCGAGAAGGCCTTCGAGGCGGCCCGCAGAGAGCGCGAGAAGCGGAACAAGGAGTACGAGGAGCAGCGCACGGCCCAGGATCTCGCCACGCAGCAGACAGCGCGCGCCGAGGCGACCTCCATCGAGGCGGCCTCCGCGCTCGACCGCCATCGTGACACCCAGGGGAGCACCGAGAAGTGCCGCGTGGCGGACGGTACCGCCTCCGGCGACCTCGAGCAGGCCGTCGCGCGCGAGGCGCAAGCTCGGGCCACGTTGGATCGCATCTCCGGCAGCGCCGAAGTCCGTCGCCAGTCCGCCCGGCAGAAGTACGTCCGGCTCGACGAGGCAGCACGCGCCATGGAGGCGCAGATCCGCCACCTCGCCGAGACGCTCGATCGCGACTCGGTCCGGGGTGCCTACTCGAGCCTGGGCGAAGTCGAGCGCGCGCTCGAATCTGAGCGCGCTCGCTACGAGCGGCTTCGCCTGGCCGCCGAGGCCGTGCGCTACCTGCGCGACGTCGTCGACGGCGTGCGCGGCGAGGTCGTGCAGCGGGTCGTCGCTCCGATCAAGGACGACCTCGACGATCTCCTGGCGGTCGCCACGTCCGGACGGTATACGCTGGCCACCCTCGACGATCGGCTGCGGCCCGAGCGGCTCTCGGGCGCCGCTGGCGTCGCGTGCGAGTTCGAGGGGGGCTCGCAGGGGCTCCGCGAGCTGGTGGCGACGCTCGTTCGCATCGCGGTGACGCGCCACCTCGCGACCACCGAACCGCAGACGATCATCCTCGACGACCCGTGCGTGCACGTGAGCCGCGAGCGCACGTCCAGGCTCGTCGACATCCTCAACACGCTGGCGGCCGGCGGGCGCGTCCAAGTCGTCATCCTGACGCATCGGCAGGGCGAGTTCGCCGGGTTGTTGGGCTCCACGGTCGACGTGACCGCGTTGCCGTGAGGGCCGCGCGCGCGCCTGACCACGATTCGGCTTGCCCCGCCCTCCTCCAATGGTTTACGAAACACCGACCTTCGACCCGCCGGAGCCCGCATGCCCCTGCTCGGAGAGCTCGCCGCCCTCGCCACGTCGGCCTGCTGGACCGGGTCGGCGCTGTTCTTCGACGCGTCGGCGCGCCGCATCGGGTCGCTCTCGTTGAACCTCCTGCGTCTCGCGATCGGCTTGGTCTTCCTGACCGTCACCGCCACGTTCCTGCTCGGCGAGGCGTTGCCGCTGTCGGCCTCTCCCGAGGCCTGGGGGTGGCTCTCCTTGTCCGGGCTCGTGGGCTTCACCTTCGGCGACATGTGCCTGTTCCGCTCGTACCTGCTGCTGGGACCCCGCCTGGCCATGCTGGTCATGGCGCTCGCGCCGCTCATCGCCGCCGTCCTCGGCTACGCCGCGCTCGGGGAAGCGCTCGACCCGGGCGACGTCCTGGGGATGGGCGTCACGATCGCCGGCATCGCGTGGGTCGTGTTCGAACGCCGAGCCGACGAGGACAGCGCACGGCACCCGCACCTGCTGCGCGGGCTGCTGCTGGCCCTGGGGGGCGCGCTCGGACAGGCGGGCGGGCTGGTGCTCTCGAAGATCGGCATGGGCGACATGAACGCCATCGCGGCCACGCAGATCCGGGCCGTGGCCGGCATCGGCGGCTTCTGTGTGGTCTTCGTCGCCGTCGGTTGGTGGCCTCGGTTCTTCCGCTCTCTCCGCGACACGCGCGCGGTCGGCCTCGCGGCCGCCGGAGCCACCTTCGGCCCGTTCGTGGGCGTGTCGCTCTCGCTGTACGCCGTGCAGCACACGCACGTGGGCATCGCGGCCACGCTCATGGCGCTGCCGCCGGTGCTCATCCTGCCCTTCGCGGTGCTGCTCCTGAACGACCGCGTCACGTGGCGCGCCGCGCTCGGCGCCGTCGTGGCCGTAGCCGGCGTCGCGCTCCTGTTCCGCTGATCAGAAGTCGCTGATGCGGTCCACGTAGTTCGGGCGATCGACGAAGGGGTTGCGGTTCTTCTGGAAGGCATCGACGCCCGCGTTGCGGGAGAGCTCGCGCTGGTCGGGCGGGTCGGCCTGGTGCCACGCCCGCAACACCGCCTCGACGTAATCGACGATGGACATCTGGTAGCGCACGCTCATGTAGAACCACGCGCGGGCCACGTCGCCGCGACGCTCGGGGCGCACGTCGAAGACCAGCCCTCCGGGGTAGCCCGGGCTCGACGGATACCCCAGCTGCGAGGGCTCGTAGCCTTCGAACAGGTCGGGCCAGCTGCACGTCCCCTCCGCGGGGACGCAGTCGCTCTCGCCGTACAGGTTGTCGCTGCGATGGCTGTTCGCCTGATACCACGCCGGGAACAGGTGGTGCATGTCGCCTTCGGCTTGGACGTACGGGTCGCTCCCCTCGCCCAGCGGGACCTTCAGCAGCGCTCGAGGCCAGGCGTGCTCGGTGTTGAACCCGCACCTGGACTCGCTGGGTGTCACGTCGCACGTCGCGCACACGCTACCGTCGGCGAGCGCGCACGTCCCCAGCACCGAGTAGTTCGTCGTGGCGCCCGCGGGGATCGTCGAGGTCCTCGCGGTGTAGATGCACTGGACCTTGCCGCTGGCGTCGGCCTCGATCCCGTTGCCCGCGCCGTACATCTTCAGCCGCGCGTTGTTCGAGCCCGAGTAGGGGTAGGCCACCGAGCCCTCGGTCACCAGCGTGTGCAGCGCCGCGACCAGCGCGGCGTCGGTCAACGCGGGGCTCGCCCCGTCGATGGGGCCGTAGCGCACGCACCACGACCCGCCCATGCCCTCGTCGACCTGCCCGTCGCAGTCGTCGTCGACCGCGTTGCAGACCTCGACCGACTGGGCGGCCCAGTTCGGCGTACAAGCGGGCACGGCGCCGTCGACGCACGCCGAAGCCGTGCTCGCACAGGCCCCGAGGCCGCAGCTGACGGTACCCAGGTCCTCGTCGGTCCCGCCGTCGCAGTCGTCGTCGACCAGGTTGCAGCTCTCGGGCGTCGCGACGGGCAGGGGCGCACAGGTCTGCGCCACACCGTTGCGGCAGGCGTCGACCGACGTCGCGCACGCGCCCTTGCCGCACGTCACCTTGCCCAGGTCTTCGTCGGTCGCGCCGTCACAGTCGTCGTCCTTCAGGTCGCACGTCTCGGGCGACGCCACCGACAGCGGTACGCACGTCTGCGGTACCCCGGCCTTGCAGGCCGCCACGGCGGTCGTACACACGCCCTTTCCGCACGTGACGAGGCCCAGGTCCTCGTCGGTCAGTCCGTCGCAGTCGTCGTCCTGGCCGTTGCACGCCTCGGCGGACGCGGCAAGCAGCGGCACGCACGCCTGGGGCACCCCGTCACGGCACGCCTCGACCGACGTTGCGCACACACCCTTGCCGCACATGAGCAGGCCGAGCCCCTCGTCGGTCTGGCCGTCGCAGTCGTCGTCGGCCCCGTTGCACACCTCGGCGCTGGAGGGTGGCAGGGGCACACAGGTCTGGGGGACGCCGTTGCGGCACGACAGGGTCGTGTTGTAGCAGGCCCCGGTGCCACAGGCGACCAGCCCGAATCCCTCGTCGGTCAGCCCGTCGCAGTCATCGTCCTGCCCGTCGCACGTCTCGGCGCGGCCCGCGAGCGGTACACACTCGGCCGGGGTGCCCCCGCTGCACGCGACGACCGTGACGCGACACGCGCCTTCGCCGCACGTGAGGCTCTGGAAGCCCTCGTCGGTCTGCCCGTCGCAGTCGTCGTCGGTCCCGTCGCACGTCTCCTGCGGCGCAGGTTGTCCGGCCACACACGCCTGCGCGACACCGCCCTGGCACGCCGGGACCGTTCGCGCGCACGCCCCCTGGCCGCACGCCAGGTCGCCGAGCTCTTCGTCCGTCAGGCCGTCGCAGTCGTCGTCGGTCCCGTCGCAGGTCTCGGCGCCGCCCATCGGCAACGGCACGCACGGCTGGGGCTGCCCATCGGCGCACACCGCGACCGCCGTGGCGCACACTCCCAGCCCGCACGAGCGCTGCCCGAGATCCTCGTCGATCAACCCGTCGCAGTCGTCGTCCTGCCCGTCGCAACTCTCGGTGTGGCTCGCGAGCGGCACGCACGCCGGTGGGACACCGTCCAGGCACGCCGGCACGAACGTCGCGCAGGCTCCCTGGCCGCACGCGATCTCGGGCAGGCCCTCGTCGGTCAGGCCGTCGCAGTCGTCGTCGACGCCGTTGCAGGTCTCGGCGCCGGGAGCCCCGGGCACGCACACGTGGGCCCCGGCCTCGTCGCACTCGTCGACCGTCGCGAAGCAGGCGCCCTGCCCGCACGTGGCCACGCCGAAGCCCTCGTCGGTCAGCCCGTCGCAGTCGTCGTCGCGGCCGTTGCAGGTCTCGGCCTGTGGAACCTCGGCGTCGCACGCGGACAGGCCCGCGGGGCCGCACGCGCGGGAGCCCCGGCAGAGCCCGGCCGGCGACGAGGTCACGCAGTCGGTGCCGAGGCCGGCCTCCACCGCCACGCCGTCACACGCGCACTCTCCGCTCTGGGGTACGCACACCGCCGCCCCCGAGGCGTCGGCGAGCGACAGGCACGCGAACCCGTCGGGGCACGCCACCGCAGGGCCACAGGTCGTGCGGCAGAAGGCGCCCTCGGTCGGATCCAATGCCAGGCAGCGCGTTCCCGCCGCGTACGCGTGGCCCAGGCAGTCGACGTCGGTCCGGCACGGCCGGCAGAGCCCCAGGTGCCGGAGCACGCACGCCCCGACCTTGGGTCCGCCCGCGCTCACGTTGCGGCACGCCTCGTCGGCGGCGCACTCTCCATCGTCGAGGCACGGGACGGCGCACACGCGCCCGTCGGGGCCCCAGACGCAGTGTCCGTCGTCGCAGTCGCCGTCGTCGACGCAGGGCTCCCCCACGGGCACGCCGCCCGTCTCGTCCGCCTCGGCCTCCGTCGCATCCGCCGCGTCTGCGATCTCGACGGCGGGCACGTCGTCGTTCTCGGCGTCGGGCCCCGGCGCGTCGGCGTCGTCGCCAGGCTCGGCCAGGTCGCAGAGGTCGTCGGCGCCGTCGGGCTCCGTGGCGTCGTCCGCCCCGGCCTCGACCTGCGCGTCGCGCGGTTCATCCACGATCGCGTCACGTTCCGCGTCGTCCTCGAGCGCGTCATGACTGGCGTCGGCATCCCCGGGCTCCACCTCGGCGATCGACGCGTCGCGTGCGTCCCGTGCGTCATGCCGATCGTCGTTACCCGGCCCTCCGCACGCCACCAGGAAGAGGAGCACCCCCAGGAGGGACGAACGGCTTGGCTTCATCGGGCTCACGCGTCGAAGGTGGTCCGGAGGTCGTCGAGATCGGGCTCGGGGAGCACGCCCCCGTCCGCACGCCAGGCCTCGTATCCGGCCAGTCCGCCGCAGTGCTCGGGGGGCGTGGCGCCCTTCCCGCTCACGAACCGTCGGACCGCGTCGTCGGGCAACTCGCGCGTACGCTTCAACGTCACCACGTGCTCCCACCAGGCGTCGGGGTCATAGACCACGATCAGCGAACGGCAGGGCGGCGCGAGCACCTCGGCCAACGGGCGACGGAACGCCGCGAGGTCGCCCGCCGCAGCCAGCGGGGGGGAGCCCGGCTCGGCGCGCCAGGCCTCGAAGGCCTTCTGCCCGCTCCAACCGAACGCGTCCCGCACGGCGGCGGCCAGGTGCACCAGCGACGCCTCGGCCGAGAGCAGGAACCGGCGCTTCACCGGTGGCTTCACCGCCTTCAGCGCCACGTCGAGATCGAGGAACAGCGCCATCACGCCTCCCACCCAGGTCCCGACTAGGGTAGCCACGTCGCCCGCGAAGGCAACGCGATCGTGCACGTCTCGGCCTTGCTCGGTCTCCAACCACCCGTCCGGTCTGGCGTTTTCTTGCGCACTCGGGCGGTTCGGGTACGGTACGGATCATCGTCACCGCGACACGAGGTGGGCATGGCGACCTGGATGGTCCGAGCGACCGAGGAGAACGTCCCCGTCGACGCCTTCGTCGAGAAGGGCGCGATCGGGCTCCGGTGGAGCGGCGTGCGCAACCTGGGCGAGGTCACGACGCTGGCCGCGCTGCAGGCGCTCGTCGACGCCGAGTACCCGCAGGCGCCGCCCGGCGAGCGCCACGCTATCGCCGAGCAGCTCTACGCCCTGCGCGTCGAGATGAAGGTGGGCGACGGGGTGCTCACCTACGATCGTCAGCGCCGCGAGGTCGTCGCCGGCGTCGTCACCGGCGACTACCTCTACAACCTGCGCCTGTTCGGCGGGGCGCCACACACGCGCATCGTCCAGTGGCAAGGCCGCGTCCACCGCGGCGACCTGTCGGCCGACGCCCGGCTGAAGCTCGGCCAGGTCCGTACGCTGTTCATGGTTCGCGACTCGGTGTGGCAGGAGGTGTGCGAGGCCCGCGACGGGACCTTGTCGCCGGTGCGCTCCTTCGACGGCGAGTTGCTCGAGCTCGCGCGCGTCGAGGCCGAGCAGCGCATGCGCGACCTGCTGGCCGATCGCGTCGAGGCGCTGCTGCCCTCCGAGCTCGAACGCCTGGTGATGGGCCTGCTCGAGGCCACCGGCCTCCACTGCAACGGGGCCACCACGGGGACCGGCGCCACGCGGTGCCTGCTGGCCTCACCGGGCGGCCTGGGCCTGGACGAGCCGCGCGTGCGCGTACACATCGACGAACGCCGTCGTAGCGCCCTCGACGTGGCCGACGCCCGCGCGTTCGCGCTGTCGTTGAAGCCGGGAGAGCGCGGGCTGCTGGTCTGCGTCGGGGGGTTCTCGCTCGAGGCGCGTCGCGATGTCGAGCGGGCCACCGCGCCCGTCACGATGGTGGACCTCGACCTGCTGGTCGTGCTGGTCCTCCGCCACTACGACGCGCTACGCGCCGACGTGGCGTCGCTGCTCCCGCTCGTGCGGCTGTACTGGCCGGCCTGAACCGCCCTCGGATCGTGCCGTCAGGGAGCAACCTCGACGCGATCGCGTCCGCCCTCCTTGGCCCGGTAGAGCGCCGCGTCGGAGCGATGAAGCAGCTCGGTCAGCGAGTCGCCTTCGAGCCGCAGGCCCGCCACCCCCACGCTCACGGTCACGACCAGGTCGATCCCCCCGAAGCTCACCCGCGTCGCGGCCACGCGCGCGCGCAAGCGTTCGGCGACAGCTTTCGCCACGCCCGACTCGGTCTCGGGCAGCAAGGCGGCGAATTCCTCGCCTCCCACACGGCCGAACACATCCTGGCTTCGCAGCGCCTGACGGCATTCGCCCGCCACCGCGACGAGAACGGCATCGCCGGCCGGGTGGCCGTGACCGTCGTTGACGCGCTTGAAATGGTCGATGTCGAGCATGAACGCACACAGCGGGCGCTGATAACGTCGCGATCGTTCGACCTCGTCGGCCGCGCGATCGAGGAAATAGCGCCGATTGGCGACGCCCGTCAGCACGTCGGTGGTGGCCAGGCGGCGCAGCTCTTCGCTGGAAGCGCGCAACTGGTCGAGGTTCTTGCGGAGAGCGCGATCCTTCTCGTCGAGCGACGCGACCATGCGGTTGAACGACGTCGCGAACTCGCCCAGGAAGTCGACTCGTTGCATGCGCGTTCGGTTAGCGCAGTCAACCCATTGATTTGATTGAAATGTGGCCCGGTTCTCGCTATAATGCTGGGTATCTGACGTCCAACAAAAAAGCGAGAACCGATGCCACGCATCCAGCC
>Ga0172370_10000556_pt1 | contig 58233 bp, 51 predicted proteins | sample LakKiv5m_FD_114538 | JGI IMG/M metagenome (GOLD analysis project Ga0172370, IMG submission 114538) | Freshwater microbial communities from Kabuno Bay, South-Kivu, Congo - kab_022012_11.5m | ecosystem: Environmental > Aquatic > Freshwater > Lake | place: Democratic Republic of the Congo... | reverse complement strand
GCGTCCCCAACGCGATCTAATGCGATCAGAGAATAATCCGAATAAAGGATCATTGATAGCATCCCATATACGACTAATACCTACCGACCAACCCGCATAATCAGGGCGCAATCCAGCAACGTCGGTCAGGAAAAATAGTTGAAAAAACATAATAATTGCTAAAGGGATGCTTGTACTTAGATCGCCAGTACTGAAAAGTAATTTAATCTTCAGGGGCAACTTTCCCTTTTCTAACAACCTATTCGTGTTCATCTTTACTCCTAATGCCTCTTCGAAATTAAAAAAGAGTAGAAAAACTCTATCCCTTTTATATAAAACCTTTGATATTTTGATTCTCTTCTAATTCGCCTGCATAAAAATCGTCAATCGAACGCTGAGAAACCATTTTTCGGAATTTATATAATTCATTCTCAACCTTGGGGTCAAGTTCCCTCGGTTCGTGTTTTTTAAGAATATCCAAAACACGCGCTTTTGCTTTTGAAATAGCAGTGGGGCTTCCATTCTTAAGCCATGTCTCGTATGGTTCACGAATCATTAATTCAGGGATAAAATGCTCTTTTCGAAAGTACTCTACAGTATGTTCTTCAGCTAAATAATGCCCGTTATAGTTCACCGAACGAATTAGATCCATAGCAAGCGTATTTGAATTGACATCAATTCCCCGTGCCATGCGTAATAAAGACCCACATATTTCATCATCTAAGACTAGCATCGCTTCACTCTCAAGCATTGTGCTGTCCAAAGTCCCTGCATAGGTAATAAAATCTACGCCTGATAAAACTGCTGGAATTAAAGTTTGAACTCGTTCTATCCCCGCTTGTACATCTTCTAATTTAGATTCCGTTGCACCTCCTACACTGCGGATAGGGATTCCATAATATCGGGCTAGCTGAGCGCTCGCTGAGGTGATTAGACCAGTTTCTACAGCTCCCAATGCTACATTCCCTAAACGCATATTAGCGATCGTTGACACTGTACCATAAAGAACGGGTGTGCCGGGTCGGAAAATTTGGGCGAGGGTGATATGAGCCAATATATTGGCATTTTGCTGCACGATCAATCCCGCTAATGTAACCGGAGCAGTAGCTCCAGCAATCGCTTCGGGCGCCATGGTGATTGGCTGACCATAATCGGCAGAGATTAACATCCCCTCCAACTGCATCTGACTCATCTGTAGTGGACTAGTTACAGAACAAATCGAGAAAAAACGTGGATGTCTACGTAACTCTTCTTTTCCACCAACCACAAGCGCCATCATCTCCATCATATCCAAGGTCGGTAAATACCCATAACACCCCATACCGAAAGACTTACGACTATGATGAGCCCACGCCCAAATCGCTTCAACATGGATCGTGGTCATAGGAATATCATTAGGCCAAATATCCATTTGAGAATTATGGATATGCTCACAGGCGTTAATGATTTGTATATGACGAACCAAATCATTTAGAGTAACTTCACGATGCTCTCCAGTTGTTGTATCCAAGATCGAAGTAGGTGTTCCCAATCCAGCAAATACAATTTCTCCGCTGCCGATCTTCAGCTCGAAATCAAGGTTATTGCCAAATAATGAAAATTGAGAAGGAGCTTTAGCTAAAGCAGAGTGCACTAATTCTTCAGATAGACGCACCGCTTGTGTGTTTTCATCAACTTCTGCGCCCACATTACGAAAAATATCACGTGCTGTTTTATAATCCACTTTTACACCGACATCTCTCAATAATTCTAGAGATAATCCATGTATCCGCTCAACTTCATCTTGGCTTAACACTTCAAATCTTGAAGTTCTCATAATTTTTCCCTTATTAAATAAATCTTATTCACATAAATGCTAATAAATTATAAAACAACTTCTTAAAGAAAAGACTTTCGGAGCCAATCAAACCAAAACTCCGAAAGTCCAAATCCTGTGCATATTCTTATTTAGGCTAATAGATCGCGGATAACGCGGGTTGCAATGGAAGCATCTGGCGCAAATGCGTCCGCTCCAATTTGCTTTGCATAATTATCCGTAACCGGAGCTCCACCAATCACTACCTTGACATTTTCACGGAGTCCAGCTTCTTTTAAGGCATCCACTGTTTTTTGCATATTACTCATGGTTGTGGTCAAAAGGGCAGACATACCAATGATTTGAGCCCCTTCACTAGCAGCCTTAACAAATTCCTGTGGATCTACATCCGTACCTAGATCATTGATCTCAAAACCCGCACCTTCTAACATCATGGCGACTAAGTTTTTCCCAATATCATGCAAGTCACCTTTTACTGTACCAATGGCAACCCTCCCAGCCGCTTCAATCCCTCCTTCCACTAAATAAGGCTTTAGAATACCCAGCCCTTTCTGCATAGCACGAGCAGCAATTAACATTTCAGGAACAAAAAAATCACCTTCCTCAAATCGTTTGCCGACTTCATCCATCGCAGCGATCAAAGCTTTTTTAAGAATCGTGTCTGCATCCATCCCTTCCGCTAAAGAAGCTTTTACACCCGCTTCGACTGCAGGCGCTTGACCAATAATCACATTCTCATAAATTTCTTCTAAGCTCATGGTTTTGACCTCATCTCAATACATTATGGTTAATAAACTTTCGACATTTTATCACGATAAAAAGGTCGTCGTAAAGTATTTTTTAGATTTTCCAAGAATCTGCCTCATCAGCAAAAACAAAATTTAAGATCGCATCACGTGAAGCCTCGATATCTTCTAATAAAAATTGACGAGATAAATTAACATCATGCAGAGCAAGCGCCTCAATAATTCGTGCATGTGTAACCTCTTGAGATTCACCTGCATGTCTATACACCATAAAACGCGCTAAACGATCATGCAAGCGTGCGATCATTTCTGCTATTTCTTGATTACCTGAAGCGGACGCTACTAAGAAATGAAATTGACGGTTCTCGTCTGTATATCGATCATAGGAGACATCATCGTCTCCTGTATATCCCGCATGTACTGTTCGCAATACATTAAGTTCATCGTCAGTGATCCGCATAGCTGCCAGTTCGATCCCTGCTAACTCTAATATTTTGCGTACATCTAACAGATCACGTAATTTTTTAAAGGTCATATGCGCAACGAAATATCCCGAACGAGGTTTTATGGTTATTAAATCATCCTGGCTTAGTAAATGAAGTGCATCACGCACGGGTGTCACACTCGTATGATATTGATTTGCTAGTCGGGAAATATCTAATCGTATACCAGGCGATATATTCCCAATAATGATTGATCTTCGTATTTCGCGATATATCTGTTCTTTGGAAGTTTTTGCATTTAAGTCATCCATATAATTAAAATATCATATCATAAGATATAGTTAACCGCAATATTGATATATCAACATTGCGATTTCTTGACATCTAATATATTAGATGCTAACATAAACATAATCGTCATCTAAAAAAATACGTGTTACTTGAAAGCAGCACGCTTGAAATATTGATCTTCATACAGAAAGGGTAAAAATGATAACAACTCATGGAAAAAGTATAACTAGCGCATACTATGGACGCTTAGGGAAACAAGAATGTGAACAAATCCATTTAGCCAGTCTTGAGATCTTAGAAAAGGTTGGGGTCGATGTTCATGATCAAAAAGCTCGAGAAATTCTTGTCAGCAATGGAGCAAAAATGGATGGGATTCGCATACGAATTCCCGAGTTCTTAGTCACACGCGCCTTAGCCAGCGCTCCGAAACGAATCACTCTACACGACCGCATTGGAAAAGTAGCCATGCGAGCTGGAGGATACAAATCATATTTTGGCGGTGGTTCCGACTGCCTCAATATTCTCGATCACCGAACAGGCATACGTAGAAAACCAACTCAAAATGATGTCAAAGAAGCAGCCCGTCTAATCGATGCACTACCAGAAATTGATTTCGTTATGTCACTCTTCCTTCCTGAAGATGTTGATCAAAATATCTATGATCGCTACCAAGCAGAGATCATGCTGAACAACACTACTAAGCCCATAGTGTTTGTTTCTCCAGATTTTGAAGGATGCAGAGCTGCTATAGAGATGAGCGAAATCATCGCCGGTGGAGAAAAAGAGTTCCAGCAGAAACCTTTCGCAACCTGTTATATCAATGTTACCTCTGGATTAGTAGCCAATCAAGAGGCACTACAAAAATGTATCTATCTAGCAGAAAAAGGTATCCCCCAATTATGGATCCCTCTGAACGCCGGAGGAGTAAACTCTCCAGTTACAACCGCCGGCTGTATGGCGAATATGAATGCAGGAACTCTACTAGGCGTTGTACTCTCACAGTTGGTTCGAGAAGGCACACCGATTGGTATCCCCGGGTGGAATGGTGGACCTTACAATCTTAAGACCATGGTTGGTAATTATGTCCTTGCCGATGAACAAGGAGTTCCCACCTCGATGGGAAAATATTATGACCTACCCGTTTTCGGCTTAGGAGGCTCAACCGATTCAAAAGTACTCGACCAACAAGCTGGATTTGAGGTCACCCTAAGTCTAATGACCTCATTACTTCATGGCGCAAATATCATTCATGATGTCGGTTTCATGGAATCTGGATTACAGGGCTCACTACAAATTATCGCTCTATCGAATGATTATTTAGGTTTCTTGCGTGCTGCTACAAGCGGTGTTGTGGTTAATGATGATACTTTAGCGCTTGATGTGATCGAAGAACTAGGTCCTACCGGAAATTTCCTAGATCACGAACATACTCTTCGACATTATCGCGAACCATTCTATTCCAATCTGGCAGATAAAGCTGGTTACTCTTCGTGGGCAAATCGAGGATCCACAACGATGGAAGAGCGTGCCGCAAAAATGATCGATGATATTCTTGCCAACCATAAACCAGAACTACTCCCTGAAGATATTCAAAAAGCAATCCACGAAATTGTTGTCAGAGAGCAATACTGGATAGATAGAAGAAAATAATTTACTGCTAATTAGATAAGGAATTTATTCAATGAATCAAGAGCACCCTTTTTTTATTAGAGATCCTTGGGTATACAATCCATCTAAGAGAACTCATCTAAAACCAACCACTAATCTGGGATTTGATACACTAGCGCTACACGCTGGATTTCATCCATTAAAAAATGTCGAACAATTCCGGTCATTTGTCCCTCCAATAATCCAATCAATGACTTATCCATATGAGCAATTTGACCAATTTCCAAATTTCATCTATGGACGAAGTAAGACACCCACCGTAAGCATTCTAGAAGAACGTCTTGCTGCGCTTGAGGGAGGCGAGGGAGCCGTGACAGCAGGTTCAGGATCTCAAGCTTTATTCAACTTAATATTCACCATCGCTCGCCCGGGTGACAATATTGTCACAACCTTGAACACTTTTGGTGAAGGCTATAAACAAGCAGCAAGCATCTTCCCGGAACGATGTGGAGTTGAATTCCGCTTTGTAAAAGAATTTCAAAATCCGAAAGCGTGGGATAAAGTCATTGATAATAGAACTCGCCTCGTTTGGGTTGAAACACCCAGCAACCCATGCCTACAAGTCACCGATATCAAAGCGGTTGCTGATGTCGCACATTCGCACAAAGTTCCCATCCTGGTCGATAATACAACGGCTACCGCTGCCCTTCAAAAACCAATGGAACTTGGCGCAGATATCATCTTACTATCGCTTACAAAATTCCTGTCAGGCAACGCGACTGTCTTAGGAGGAGCTATCGTAGGGTCAGAAGAATTAGTTGAAGACATTCGTTGGAACACAACCGAATTTGTGGGCGCTATTCTGCAACCATTTGAAGCCTGGCTGATGCTGCAATTCCTTGAGACACTCTCATTAAGAATGGAACGCCACAGCGGTAATGCCCAAAAGGTCGCCGAGTTCTTGATCAATCATCCCAAAGTCACTCACGTAAACTATACTGGCCTGCCTCAACATCCACAATATGAACTTGCCCGACGCCAAATGAAAGCGAACAGTGGTCTCTTATCGTTTGTGGTTGCTGGCGGTATGTCATCCGCTGCCAAAGTTATGAACAATCTAAAATTGATCGTTCATGCTGTGACCTTCGGAACCAGCCGTACGATTTGCATGCATCCGCGCACCATCACCCATGAGCATATGACACAGCAAGAACGCGATGAGGCTGGTATTGATGATGGCTTGATCCGTTTATCGGTTGGATTAGAAAACCCTGACGATTTAATTGATGATCTCGATCAAGCGCTGGTACTCTTATAAACATGTATTGCAGTATTAGTGATGGATCTGCTCGTTGATAAATAATCATCAAGCAGATCCATAGCCTTGCAATTTTTTATTATTGTTTTTTCATCCATAACTGATCGAAACAGAGTATTCACTAAAGAGAAAAGAGTGTCTATGCACCAATACAGAGATACCGGAATTAAGGAAATTCGTGCACGAAAAGAACATCGCTGCTATGGAATGGGTTTAGGCATTATGATCCTTGATGACGTATATCCAGGATTCCCGGGAGATGTTAGAAATGCGAGCGCTTATCCCTTTCCGATCCAATATGAAATTGTCGAAGGGGTTGATATATATAAACTAGTTGTCGAAGAAGATAAATCCCCTTGTTTAGAACCAATCCTGATAGCCGCAAAAAAGTTAGAGAAAATGGGCTGTCGTGCAATCGCTGCGGAATGCGGTTATTTTGCTTATTTCCAGCAGGAAGTTTCAAATGCGGTTGATATCCCAGTCTTTATGTCGAGTTTATTGCAAGTGCCTCTTGCACAACAGATCATTAAAAATGATCAGGTTGTAGGTATCCTCGCTGCCCATAAAAAATATCTCCAAAAACAACACTTAGATGCAGTCGGGATCAAACCCGATTCGAACTATGTAATTGGTGGCGCGATGGATGATTTCGAATGTCCAGAGTTTGATCACTTATGGACAAAATCGCTTAGAACAGACCCACCCCAGGCAAACTATCAAAAGGCAGAAGAGGATTTCATTACAGTGGCGAAAGCTTTCTATGATAAATATCCCAATATGGGAGCCATGACTTTGGAATGTACTGGCTTTCAACCTTTTGCGCGTGCACTGCAAAGAGAAATCGATATCCCTATCTTAAGTTGGGGAACGCTATTAGATTACGCCTATTCAATTGTCGTTCATCGAGATTATTACGGGCATGTATAAAAAGAATAATAATGAAGTAAAATTCCAATTATATTTTTACACCATAAAATCATCGAAAAAGGAGAATTTGCATGGAATTTGCAGATCGAGTGATTAATCTTTCAGAGGAAGGGGCATATAAAATGCTCGCACGCGCTCAAGAACTAGAAGCGAACGGACGCGAGATCATTCATATGGAAATCGGTCAACCTTATGAAGCGACCTACGAGAATATCATCAATGCAGGTGTCAAAGCGCTCAAAGAAGGTTACACTCGATATACACCTTCAGCAGGTATGAAATCCTTGAGAGCGTTGATTGCGAAAGATGCTGGCGAACGTCGTGGAACAACTTATCTACCAGAGCAAGTGATCGTCAGCCCAGGCGCAAAACCGATCTTGTTCTTTCCAACCCTTGCTGTCGTAAAAGAAGGTGATGATGTCATTTATCCCAACCCTGGTTTCCCTTCCTATGAAGCCGTGATCGAGGTCGCAGGAGGAAGACCGGTCCCAGTTCCATTATCCGAAGAAGAAGACTTCTCCTTTGACTTAGATGAATTCGATCGATTAATCACTGATAAAACACGCATGATCATTCTTAACTCGCCCAGTAACCCTACGGGGGGTGTAATGCCGCTATCCGCCTTAGAACATATCGCTGAAGCAGCTATAGAGCGAGATATCTGGGTTCTGTCTGATGAGATATATTTTAGAATGGTCTATGGGGGAAATGCTCCAACCATAGCCACCCTTCCCGGTATGGCGGAACGAACGATCATTTGTGATGGTTTCTCAAAAACCTATGCCATGACGGGTTGGCGTTTAGGATATGGGATTATGCCATTAGAATTAGCTGAAAAAGTAGGATTATTATTAAATCATTCGATTGGTTGTACAGCCAACTTCACACAACTGGCTGGTATCGAAGCGCTCACTGGAGATCAAGGACAAGTCGAGCAAGTCGTTGCAGAATATCAAAAAAGGAGAGACGTGCTTGTTTCTGGTTTAAACACAATTCCTGGTGTCAACTGTCTGGAACCGCAAGCGACTTTCTATGTCTTCCCCAATATCAAATCCTTCGGGTATAAGTCGGATTGGCTAGCCGAATATTTGATTGAAGAAGCTGGTGTAGCAGTTCTTCCTGGTAGCGCATTCGGGAAATTTGGCGAAGGATATTTACGACTTTGTTATGCCAATTCAATGGAGAATATTCAAGCCGCGATTGAGAAGCTTTCTTACGCTTTCTCAAAATTATCTTAAGAAAAAGAAAAGTGAAACGTGATCACATCAAATTACTCCGACCGTCAAACCCCACAATTCAAAGTGCTGACAGAAGGGCAATGTAAAGAGCTCTATCTGACCAGCCTAGAAACCCTTCAACGCATTGGTGTCCTCGTTCAAAACGCTGAAGCAAGAGATTTGCTGGAAGCGGCTGGCTCACGAGTTGAAGGGAAAAGAGTCTATATACCAGCACATATCATTCAAGATGCTATCCAAATCACGCCGAGGACTTTCACGTTATGGGGTAGAGAAAAAGGAAAAGAAATCCGGGTAGCGCCTGATCGAGTTCATTTTGGAACTGGTCCGACTTGCAGTTATTTTTACGATCCTGAAACGCAAGAACGAAGACGAGCGCAAAGTGGAGATGCTGCTGCAACAGCAAGAGTCTGCGATTACTTGGAAAACATCGATTATTTAATGAGTCTCAGCTTATTCGATGATGTTACGCCCAATTTATCACCGGTCTATGAATTTGCTGAAATGATCACCAATACCACTAAACCAATCGTCGCCTGGGCAACCAATCCGGAAACGTTGGAAGATATCTATAAGATTGCAGTCAGTGTGGCTGGTAGCAAAAGCGCATTTAGAGCGCGTCCGTCTTTTGCATTGTTCGCTAACTACCAATCTCCAATGCAGCACCCGGATTTACCGATGGCAAATGTGCTTTGGGCGGCTGAGCATCATATCCCGGTCGTTTATCTTGGTGGTCCTACAGTTGGCTTAGAATCACCGGTTACTGGCGCCAGCGCCTTAGTCATTCACCTGGCATCAGCTTTAAGTGGACTTGCTATTGTGCAGTTAAAGCAACGTGGTAACCCGATCATCATTGGTGGACTTCCCGACCCAATGGATTTACGCACAGCACGCCCCTCGTATGGCGCTCCAGAAACGAGTTTACATGTTGCCGCGGCAAATGACATCGCCCGCTACCTAGAAATCCCATTCATGGGAACTGCGGGAGCCTCCGAAAGCAAGATCATGGACGCGCAAGCAGCGATTGAAATCAGCTTTCAGATTTTGATCAGCGCGATGAGCGGACCAAGCTTGGTTCACGACGTTGGCTTCCTGGATTGCGCTGATATCGGTTCCTTGCCCCTCGTGATCATGTCCAACGAGGTCATTTCGATGGCAAAACGTATTATGCGCGGCTTAGAAGTAAATCAAGACACGATCATGTTCGATCTAATTGAGAAGGTTGGTCCGGCAGGACACTTCTTAGCTGAACCTGAATCAGCCGCGATCTGTCGTAGGGAAATATGGATCTCTGATCTAATTGACCGAAATGCCTATATAACTTGGGATGAAAAAGGGCGCCTAAGCATGGAGGATAGAATTCAAGCTAAATTACACAAGATACTAGCAACCCATCAACCAAGCCCTCTTTCTCAAGACACACTAGATCGGATTACAGCCATCCTTGAAACCGCCGAAGAGAGAGAAAGATCTCAGTAAAATAATTCAAAGAGATGATTATCTTATGATTGAACCGATCACCATTGATCTCGACACACTTTTCTATATCTTACTAACCATATTTAGCTCAAGTTTGATCTTGACGATCATATTCTTGATTTGGGTGATCTGGCGCGTCAAGCGCATTCAAATCCCCCAAAACGCAGACTTCTTCACCACTATGCGCGCCACGCCTCTCTCAGTTGCGATCCTGTTAGATCTTTTGGATTTCACTTTTGACATCTTCTCGATCCCCTTTGCATGGGTGCTGCTAGGTTATTTGGGGTTGCAGCCCTTGCGAACCATCACGATCATCGAAGCGCTCATCCCCGGCACACAATTCATCCCCTTGCTTACAATCGCCTGGATTATCGCGAGATTGGAGAAGAAGTGGAGAGGGGCAAAAGCAAATATTTAAAATCGCTCAACTTTTTTTCTTTTGAAAAAGACCCTGGATGGGAATATCAGTCCAGGGTCGTAAACGATCAAATTTCCAATTATTTTATCTATTGATGATCATAGGTATAAAGCAAGGATTATCAAGTAAAATTGATGGGAAATCATAACTCATAGCAATCATTAAATTACCATAGGTATTATCATAAAAACTGATCGCTGGTTCTCCACTTGAATTCAATGCGATTGAGCTATAATAGCCAACATCTCCGTTATCATATATAATGCCTGGATTCCAATTGTTCTCAATTCCTCCATCCCAAGTAACATATTTAAGATCCTTATCGGTTGCATCAAGATAACTGATATGAGGAATATCATTATTAGTATTAATCGCCAATGAACTGTACATACCAACATCATTAGCAGAGTTGTCAATGGTTGAAGTTACCCATGTAGAACCGCTTTTATAGGCGTATTTCAAATTACCGTTGGTCGCATCATAATAACTAATATGTGGAGTTCCATTGCTATCCAAAGCGATTGAAGAGAATTTCCCAACATCAATAGGATCTGGATTTTGGCTCGTTCCACCCTCAACAACTTCAGGGAGCGCCCATGCGCCAATACTAGTCATATGAACATATTTTAAAGCCGTATTGGTTGCATCATAGTAACTTATATGTGGACTTTTATCATCATCTAAAACAATCGATGTATACAAACCGACATCTCCAACCTTATCAGGTTTTTGCACCGTCGTCCAGCCATTATTATATGTCCTATATATCAAATCGCCTTCTGTTGCATCATAATAACTAATATGCGGAGTTCCATTGCTATCATCTAGAGCTAGAGAGACGTATTGTCCTCGATCATTATATGTATCAACATCAGAAAAAACCCAACTGCCTGTACTATAATCCGCATACATTAAATCTTGCTCATCGCTGTCATAAAAGGCAATCCGAGGAGTGTCATTATGCAATTTGATTGATGAGTATAAACCAGCATGAGGTGTGGAAAGCAACCTTGAATTAACCCAATAATCAACTCCAAGAGACTTTGCCATCATTAAATTACCCAACGACTCATCCAAATAACTGATATACGGAACGCCGCTGCTATTTAAAGTCAGTGAAGTCGCTGGACCATAATCTCTAGAATCGGATGCAATACTAAATGTGGTTGTCCAACCACTGCTCGTCTTTTTAATATAACTTAAGATCCCTTCGGTTAAATTATAATAAACAACACCTGGTAGCTTATCCGGCCCCAAGGCGATTGAAGTATATAAACCTAAATTGACACTTGTTTTGCTGACAATCGTTTTGATTTCCGAAACCCCTAAACTGCTCGTCAATCGTGCGTATTTCAAAGTGCCAGCAGATGGGCTATGATAACTGATGTGAATTTTATTGTCAGAATCAATTGCCATAGAAGTATACCAACCCACTAATCCGTCATTGTCAACTTTTTCTTTTTCCCAACCAGTTGGCTCTCCCACCCTTTTGGCAATCTTTAAGTTGCCGTTTGCGACATCAAAATAACTAATATAAGGTGTATTCGACGTATCTAACGCAATCGATGTAAATGAGCCGACATCCGTATTCATATCGACATTTTCGTGGATCCAATCCCCATTCGCTTTACGTTGTGCATAACGCAAATTATTATATTTTTCATCGCGATAGCTGATATGGACCTTAAAACTATTATCAACAATAATAGATGTCCACCAACCGGTTGCACCTTGGTCCAGATATTCATTAATGACTATTTTTTCTAACGTTTCTCCATCCCAACGCGCGTATTTTAATTTCTTTTCTTCAATTAAATCTCCGCTTGTATTGTTATTGAGGATTACATGGTAGTAGTAGCTAATATGAACAACACCATTATCGTCCACATCAATAGAATTATATCTACCCACATCTTTCTCTTCAAAGCTGAATCCTGTTGGAGGATTTTGAGGTGCTATTTCAAAAGGGGATTTCCATGAGTTATTGACTTTGTAAGCCAATTTAAGTATACCTTTAGACGCATCATAATAGGCAATATATGGATCATTCTGGTTATCAAAAGTTAGTGATGCGTATTCCCCAACTCGAGGACCATAATCAACAACTTTATCTTCTACCAGATTACTATTTGTATCGTAACAACGATATATCAAACGATCATAACCATAAACAATACAAGCTTCGCCGCTGCTCTTATATGCCAAACTGCGATTCGATAAAGTACCAACTACGTTTGTCTTAGTGACATTATAAATAGAAAATCCAGCATCAGACGTCTCAGTCAGATTCGAATTGGGTTGAGAAGAAACACTTTCTAAAGGAAAACTTAGCAATATCACTAATAGGAACATGATACTTACCCCTAAAAAACGACGTCGAGGCATCGTGGTTTTATTCTTGTGATAAGAAATTTTCTTCAATTCTTGTTTCATTTTATTTACTCCTCTTTCAGCTCAAGAAGATGCTTGAAAAGGATGCTTCTATATTGATTTCATGAGCGTAGAGATTATATCAAATTTCTAAATATACTATCTTTATATGAACTACATAATCTTGTAAAAAGTATAGCACAAAGGCGTATCTTTTGCATTCTATGGATTATCGCGCATAAAATCCAGGGCATAGATCGTGTCTTGGTAATTAGGATTCTCTTGGTAAGCGCGCTCAAAGTCCTGCCGAGCTTGCTGTGAGTCACCGGAGCGATACATCGCCCAACCATGCCAGAGCCAGGCTTCTTCTGAATTCGGCGTGATCTCTAAGGCATATTCGGTTAGCGTGATCAAGTCATCCATTTGTCCGGTATGAAAATAAGCAATGAACGGGCTAAATTGATAACGTAACATGCGCTGAGGTAATCCTATTTCTCGCGCTTTATCGAAGGCATCCGTAGCCTCGACATAGCGTTCAAAATAGGTAAGATTTGAGCCTTGATTGAACCAAGCATACGCATTTCCAGGATCATCTTGCGTTTCTTGAAGCGCGATCTCAAGTGCATTTTTTCGATTGACATCCATGTCCCAGTTGTCACCTAGAATTGCCAGGACTTGCGCTTCTTTGTCTGGCGGATAGATCAAAATATACACCCGATTAAAAGACTGCCAATATCCGTCTAATTCCTGATAGGGTATCTTCCCATCAGCGCCATGAAAACTATCCTGTCCGGTGAAAACCTGCGCGATATCATCATAGCCAGTGATCAGATTATAGTGAGCCGCCCATAAATCATCATTGATCCAGTAAGGTTCATCGAAGTAAAAACTCTCCTCGATCATCACTGGAATACCAATCGAGATCAGCGCTTTGAGCAATTCAAGATTTCCACCAACACGATATTCGGTCCTCAACCAACCAGCATGATTGCGAACATAGTAAACCAACTCATCGACATTCACATTACGATCTTCTCGGAAGGGTTTGATCACATCCGTGATCGTGGTTTGATCACCTTCCCAGCCGTAATAACGTAAATACATCGCCAAGCTGGCAGGACCACAATTGTTTATATCTTGCTTCTCCCATTCTGGCGCTGGTAAAGAAACAGCCGCTGAGAGCGGAGTCTGAGTGGGCTTGGGAATGATCGTATTTACCACTTCGGTTGTAATTATGATATTCTCCGTAACAAGTGGTGTCGGGCTTGAGTTTTCATGATGAATTACTGGCGTACTCGGGATCGCTGTCGGCATGGCTTCAACAGGATTAATGATGCCTCTTAGATAGGCTATTGCAAAATCTATCCTCCAGGAGAGGCGATCGTGAATAGATGGAATCTGATAGAGCAAGCCCACAGCGATCAGCAATCCAAAAAAGGTTATGACAAGAGAAGACTTCCGCATAGCGGCAATTTTATCACTTGAAAGCAATTTTAAAGTGAATAGGGCATTAAGCCATCACAACAAAGAAATTACATTTTTAGGGTATCCTCCTGTCATCGTCCATTTATCAAGGATCGAAGGGAAATAATCTAGTAGAATTCCACTCATCCCATGCAAAATATGTTTTTTAACATGGATATTGAACTTATGGTTTAGGAAAGGCTTTGTTATAATATCGGACATGAAATATCATATTTGGACCGAAGGTTGTCAAATGAATGTGGCAGATTCGATGCGAGTCGCCTCATCGTTGGAATACCTTGGATATAATGCTACAAAAAACCCTGCAGAAGCTAGTATTATCGTACTCAACACCTGTGTTGTTCGACAAAGCGCAGAAGATAAAGCCATCGGTAGATTAAATTCTCTACGTCCGTTAAAAGAAAAGAACCCAGACCTAGTGATTAATTTAATGGGCTGCCTAGTGGGTATTAAGAACCATGACAAATTAAAAAAGCGCTTTCCTTTTGTGGATATATTCTCTCCCCCTTCAGATCCTAGTCCTTTGGTACATTATCTCTTAGAGAGAGAGGGACACGATCTAGATCTTTCTATGCAAGAAATCCGCAACAAAATCATGGATGAAGATCTCTTGATCCCTATGGAGGATCGTGGAAAGCTTGTTTCCACATACGTATCAATCGTTTTAGGCTGCTCACATGCCTGCACCTACTGTATAATCCCTTACCGACGTGGTCCTGAACGAAGTCGTTCGTTGGAGGAGATTGTCAATGAGAGCAAGTCGTTGATTAATCAAGGTGTTAAAGAGATAACCATCTTAGGTCAAATTGTCGATCGATATGGGAAAGATCTAAACAACGGCACCAATCTTTCAGAACTATTAAAATCCTTACATGAAATACCCGCACTGGAAAGAATCCGTTTTCTAACCTCCCATCCCAATTGGATGACCGATAGACTCTTAGATACTGTTGCCGAATTGCCCAAAGTGATGCCGCATATTGAGGTACCCATTCAAGCTGGGGATGATATCGTATTACAGCAAATGAAACGCGGCTATACCGTCGACCAATACCGTCGATTGATCAACACAATCCGAGAACATATCACAGATGTCTCAATCGCTACAGATATCATAGTTGGTTTCCCTGGAGAAACTGAAAAGCAATTCCAACACACCTATGACTTGCTCGCTGAAATGGAATTTGATGTTGCCCATCTAGCGCGATATTCTCCTAGGAAAGGTACTGTGTCGGAACGACGAATGATTGACAATGTCAGTGCAATCGAGAAAATGAATCGGTTTCGTGCTCTAGAAAGCCTTCAGGAGAATATTTCCACGAAAATCAACGCCCAATTATTTAACAAGACCATTCCGGTACTTTTTGAGGATCAAGTTAAGGGTCGATGGCGAGGGCGAACACCAACTAACAAATTGGTATTTCTTGAATCCAACCATGATCTCAGAGGAAAAATAGTTGATGTTAAAATCACCTGGACAGGACCTTGGTCGATGCAAGCCACACTCAACGACAAAGCAGATAACAAAACACAATAAGATCTATACGCTTGAATACGAAAACTTCCGCTTAAAAGAGCTTGGACTTAATCAAAATAGATTCGATTATTTTATGGAAATCTGGTGAATCTTATGATAAATGGTTTATATCCATCCTTTGTTGTTCCCCTTTTATTTGCGACCGCTGCAATATCAGCACTCGTCTCTCTATTTGCTTTCTCACGTCGAAAGGCAAAAGGAGCTCTAGCCTTAGCAATACTAATGATCGCCGTAACCGAATGGACAATCACCTACGCATTTGAAATAATTGCAAATACCCCAAATTTAAAGTATTTTTGGGTAAAAATGGAATATATCGGTATTCTGATGATCCCAGTGTCTTGGTTATTCTTTGCGCTTAGATTTGTACGCCTAGATAAGTGGGTCAATCTAAAATCGATTTTCTTACTTTCCACATTTCCAATTTTTATCCTTTTTTTAGTCTTCACCAATGACCATCACGGTCTGATCTGGAAAGAAATAATTTTAATCAGATCTGGATCGACTTCACTGCTCGAATTAGATTATGGATTGCTCTTCTGGTTGCATGTTGTTTATTCTTATTCACTTATCATTATCAGTACATTCCTTGTACTAATGGCTTTTTTTCGTTGGTCGAAAGCATACAAGCGCCAAGCAGGAATCATTTTTCTAGGCGCTCTTTTCCCTTGGTTAGGAAATGCGATTTATTTATTTAAAATCTCTCCAATCACTAATTTGGACATGACCCCACTAGCGTTCGCAATAACTGGAATCATTTGTTTTTGGGGATTGTTTAACTTCAGATTGTTAGAAATCGTACCTGTTGCACATTATTCAATTGTTGAGAGAATGTCTGACGGATTAATTGTCTTAGATATCGAAGATAAGATTGTTTACACCAATCCCACTGTAAACAAGATCATCAATCGTTCTATCGAGGAGTTAACTGGGAAGGAGGCTTACGACATACTCTCCCCTTGGTTTGAAAGCAAAGAATTAGAGAAAACTTTACAAGACACCCATCAAGAAAACGCTAAACAGAATAAGGAAATTAGCGTTGAAATAAACGGAACGACGAAATATTATGAAATAATTTTTTCGCCTATAGAAGAAACCGCAAGTAGCCCTACCGGGCGTATTATATTCTGGCGTGATGTCACTGAAAGAAAACATGAAGAACTCAGTTTACTTCGGCAATTAGAGGAATTAAAAATCTTGAATGCAACCTCCTCTACATGCGCCAAAGCCGATAACGAAGATAAACTTATTGAACAAGTCAATTCGATCATCGCATCTTCTTTTTTTCCTGATAATTTTGGCGTAATCCTTGTTGACGAAGAAAATCAACAACTAAGAAAACACCCATCTTATCGAGAAAAAGTAAAGCTGCCTGATTCCGCATATCCGATTAATAAAGGAATTACTGGTTATGTTGCAACACATGGAGTATCCTTACTCTCTCCAAATGTAATCGATCAACCAAAATACTGGCTCGTTGATCCAGATATCAAATCTGAACTCTGCGTACCATTAAAAATCGGAGACCAAGTTATTGGTGTGATTAATGCCGAAAGCGCTTCACTCAATGCATATAGTGAAAGAGATGAACGACTTTTATCTATATGCGCTGGACAACTTGGAACAACCATAGAAAGACTACGTGCCGAAGCAGCCGAGAAGCAACGCGTACAGGAATTATCCGCCATCACTCGTGTAAGCAGTGAAATTTCATCCGTTCTAGACCAACAAGAAGTATTGAACTTGATTGTCAGAAGCGCGGCAGAAATCTCCAATTCTGACGCAAGCGGAGTATTCAGTTTCAAACCTGATGGACGCCTATATCTTATGGCTGCATTTGGCATCTCTGATGATCTTTTCTATACCTTATCCACTTACGGAATACCAGTTAATGGTACCGCTGCCGGCGAAGCTATTAAAGCCTTATCCCCAGTCCAGATACCAGATATTTATAAAGCTAAAGATTATTCAACGCATAATCTTGCAGCTATAGAAAATATTCGATCGATTCTGGCTTTACCTATGTTGCGTGGGAATGAAACCTTAGGCAGCATCGTTCTCTGGCATCGGCAACCCAGGAATTTCACCAAAAATGAAGAAGCCTTTTTACAAATACTTGCCAACCAGAGTGTTAATTCTATAGAGAATGCTCGTTCTTTCGAAGCCGAACGAGAACAACGTCAAGTAGCTGAGGTTCTTCGCGAAATTGGTTTTGAATTAAGTACATCTCTGGAATTTGATGATGTATTGGATCGGTTATTAGATCAACTGAAAAGACTCGTTCCATACGATGCTGCCAATGTAATGCTTATTGAAAATGGATGGATCCGGGTAGTGCGGGCACGGGGATATGCAACTTTCAGTCCAGAATTCGCAGAGGCTGTAAATAACCTAAAATTAGAAATAGATAAAACAGTAAATCTAAAAAAACTTTACGAGATTAAAAAACCAATTATTATCCCAGATATCAATAAGGATAAAAACTGGATCCCGATATTCAATGAATATCATTTCAATTCTTGGGCTGGCGCGCCAGTTTTACTACAGGGAGAGGTGATTGCTTTCTTCTCCCTAGACAAAATAGCGCCAAATTCCTTCCAACCAGAACACGCAGAACGATTAGAAATCTTTGCTGGGCAAGCTAGTTTAGCCTGGCAAAACGCTAAACTTTTTGAGGAAACTCGTCGACAAGCAATCATTCAAGAATCTTTGAATAAAATTATTTCATCCGCCGTAAAATCCCCAGATCTAGATCAATTACTTAAAAATGTCCTTGACCTGATTATCCAAGCCACTAATGCTGATAAAGGTGGTTTATGGATAAAAGGACATAGCGTTATTTATGGCGTGCCAAAGGATATTGGAAAAGAGAGTACTCGTATCTTCCAAAAAACCTATACTATTAATCCAATTCTACAATCAAACCTTTTGATAGAAGATTGGCAAAATTTAAGTGAAGAAAATGAATATTTCCCATGGAAAAAACATATGGAGAAATATGACATACGCTCCACGATAGTCTCACCAATCACTTCTAGTGGGCAACGAATAGGAGCGCTATCCTTAGCCCATTCTATGCCTAGGAAATGGCTACCTGAAGAAGTTAACTTAGTCGAAGCTGTTGGAAGCCAAATAGGCGCTGCTGTCGAAAGATTAGAATTGCTTGCAAAAACACAAGAGCAAGCTAAACAAGTTAAAATGATCATCGAAACAGTCCCAGAAGGAGTGGTGTTGTTGGATAGATATGGAAATATCCTTTTAGCAAACCCCGTAGCCAATGAATACCTTAAAGATCTCCTTGGCGATGATATAGACGAACCTCTAACCCATCTAGCTGGCATACCCATTGAGGAATTATTACAAGTTCACGCTGATACCACATGGCAAGAAATCAGAAGTCAAAAAGCAGAAAACAGAATTTATGAATACGCAGTAAGCCCATTAACATCAAATTATCAGGAAGAAGGATGGGTATTGGTCTTCCGAGATATCACTCTAGAACGCGAGAACCAATCAAAAATCCAAATGCAGGAACGATTAGCAACGGTCGGACAACTAGCTGCGGGTATAGCTCATGATTTTAATAATATTATGGCAACTGTTGTCGTTTATACAGATCTACTTTCCATCGAACCCAATCTAGGAGATAACAGCCTTGAGCAAATAAAAATCATTCAGAAACAAGTTCAAAGAGCCACTAGTCTGATCAGACAAATCCTTGACTTTAGTAGACGCGCAGTGATGGAACCTTGTCACTTAGATCTCTTACCCTTTCTCAAAGAACTAGAAAAAATATTAACCAGAGTCCTTCCAGAAACCGTAAAGTTAGAATTGCAGTACCAATCTAGTGCATATTGTGTTATGGCTGATCCAACCCGTTTACAACAAGCCTTTATGAATCTCGCCGTGAATGCACGAGATGCCATGCCAAATGGAGGTACTCTTCGTTTTTCCCTAGAGAAATTCTCTCTCGAATCCACAGACACCAAACCCATGCCCGACCTTACAAGCGGCAATTGGATCCGAATCAGTATTCATGATACCGGATGCGGAATTCCCAAAGAGAATCTTTCACATATTTTTGAGCCTTTTTTTACAACTAAATCCGTTGGTCAAGGTACTGGGTTAGGTTTAGCACAAGTATATGGAATCATCAAACAACATGGTGGCGCTATTGATGTTCACAGTGTGAAAGATAACGGGAGCACTTTTATAATCTACTTGCCCGAATTGAAACAACATACTGAAGAAATGTCCTCAACTGCTCCACAGTTAGAGATGATTGGAACTGGAGAGACTATCCTGATTGTTGAAGATGATCAATCATCTCGAGAAGCGCTTCAGACTTTATTAAAGAAGCAGAATTTCCAAGTCCTCATCGCCTCAAATGGAATGGAAGCGATCAATGAAATCAATCGAGAAGGAGTAAAAATCAAACTTATCATCAGTGATATTGTCATGCCAAAGATGGGCGGAATACCCCTACTTGAATACACAAAAAGCAAGAATATTGATATGAATTTCCTTTTTATGACAGGTCATCCCCTTGAAGAAAAAACTCAATTAGTATTAGAAGAAGGACAAGTTCACTGGTTACAAAAACCTTTTTCAGTAAATGAATTATCTAAAGCAATAAGAAGCATAATTGGACAATGAGATGGATATTTTCAATCGGGACTATCATCTATTTATCTTTCCGTGCATTTCTTATAAAAGGAGGCGTGTTTAGATTTCTCTCTAACAAGTAAGTAAAATAAAGTTGCATAATATTCTCAATTTCTTGGTTGAGAGCTTTACTGAGTTTAGCTTTGATTGCATCACGAAAAGAACTTCGCTGGAAATGCCTTAAATATTTTAAAGATTGCATACTCACTGGTAATAACCCACTCGTTCCCTTGCCACATCTTGGACAAACAACACCACCTAGTTGCAAAGAAAAGAATTGGTCTTCCGGTTCAATTTCGCGATTACAGAACATACAGTTAAATAACTGCGGTCTAAAACCAACTAGATCCAATAATCTGATTTCATAATAACGTAATACTAATTCATTTTGATATTTTTCATCCGATAAACGTTCGAGGGTATCTATTAATAAACGATACAAAGCGCGGTTTTCCTCTTCCTCAATCGTGAAACGATCTAATAACTCAATAATATAAGAGGCATAGGATGTTAAGACCAACCCTTCTCGTAAGCAAGAATAGGCATTGATCGTATCCACCTGTGAAATAAAGTACAGGTCTTTTCCTTTTGACAATAGCAAATTTACACGCATAAACGGTTCAAGATGTCCTGATTTTCTTGATCGCGCTTTACGAACCCCTTTCGCGATCATCCGCATCTTTCCTTTTTCAAGCGTGAACAACCATAAAATCCTATCAGCTTCACCCCAATCTAAGTGACGTAAAACAATTCCTTCACATCGAAAAGAACGACTTCGTTTATCATGGATAGCCTCATTCATCGCCTCATTATAACAACAGAATTATTAAAATATTCTGATATAAAGACGATCACTTGATCGTTGACGCTACCCCTACCATCTGGTAAAATCAGCGCGCTTGATGCGTTGTACCCTTCGCACAGCAAGAAGCGCAATTAATGCCAAAAAATCAGAATTCGAAAGGGCTTGAAAAATGAAAGTACTATTAATAGAAGATGTTTATAAATTGGGTAGGGCAGGAGAAGTAAAAAAAGTTGCTAATGGTTATGGCAGAAATTACCTTATCCCCCAAGGTTTAGCTGTCATTGCCACAGCAGAGGCGCTAAAACAAGTTGATTATATTCGCTCCAAAGCTGATGTCAACAGAGCACGACTAAACCAAGAAATGGGAAGCGTTGCTGAAGTATTATCAAAACTGACGCTTACTTTCCCAGTAAAAGCAGGGGAAACCGGGAAATTATATGGCTCTGTCACTTCCGCCATGATATGTGATCAGATCATGGAAAAGACTGGAATTGAGATCACCCGCCGACATATCGATTCTCAACCTATTCGCACTTTAGGAGTCCACAAAGCGGAAATCCGGTTAACAATCGACCTAATTCCTAAAGTGATTGTGATCGTCCATCGAGAGGGAGAAGCTCCCGAGTTGGCAATTGAGGAAGAACAAAAACCCGAACAGGAAATTCCCGAAACTGAAGAAAAGACTCCTGAGGAACCAGAAGATACAAAAGAATCAGAAGAATCAGACACTCAGGAATAATATCCTAAACCAACGATTTAAAATTTCTCTAGCAGTTGTTCATCATATCTTCTCTAGGGCAAAACTTGATTTGCCCTAGAGAACTTAACCATATTCCATAAAAAGCGACATGGTTTTGCTAAGTGGTAGCAGATGAATCAAGATATTGGTCGCAAATTGAAACAAGTGAGACAAGAGCGGGCTCTAACCCTAGAGCAGGTCTCTGAATCGACTCATATACGCTTGCGTTACATTCAAGCAATTGAAAATGGTGAACTCAACATATTACCTTCGGTTGCACAAGAACGTGGTTTTATTCGCGCCTATGCAAGTTATCTTTCGATTGATATCAACAATTTGCTATTAGAAGACAACCAATTATCCGAGGAAAGCGATCTTTCGGGTAAGATAAATACAAAAACGATTGAAAAGGATTTACCTCCTCCACAAAATGAAAATAAAACAGAGGGTGTAGAAGACTTTTTCATCGCAGTCGGGAAACAACTCTCAAACCAAAGAGAAATTTTAGGGCTAACTCTCGAAGATATTGAACGACATACGCACCTTAAGAAACATTATATTCAAGCGCTAGAAGCAGGAGATCTAGAAGGTCTGCCATCACCTGTACAAGGCAGAGGGATGCTAAAGAATTATGCCGGCTTTCTTGGGTTAGACCCAGAACCACTATTACTGCGGTTTGCGGATGGATTACAAGCAAAGCTCATCAACAGTCGCCCTAAAGAAATCACACAGGCTAAAATTGAAGACAAGCAAAAGATTCGTTTACCCCTGCCCTTGAGACGAATATTATCTGCTGATATTTGGATTGGCATACTCTTCACAATCGGCATATTAGGTTTTTTCGTTTGGGGAGGAATTCGGATTTTTGCCATGGACAGTGAACAGGAACCAACGGCAACAGCCCCTTCGATTGCAGATGTATTATTAGCCACTCCAACCGTTACTGCATCTCTTACTCCAGAACCAGGTACACCTACCTCATTTGAACCGATTGATTTTCCCACACTTGCTATTGCGACAGATGCAGAAAGTGGAGAACTCGTGACTCAAAACCCCCAAAAGACAAATATTGAAGTATATATCAATATCCGACAACGAACATGGATAAGGGTCATCACAGATGGAGAAATTACACAGGAAGGTAGAGTGATACCAGGCTCCTCTTATGCCTATAATGCGAAAACTTCTATAGAATTGACAACTGGAAATGCTGCTGCTATACAAGTATATTTTAATGGTGTTGATCTTGGCACGCTCGGTGATTATGGGCAAGTGGTTAATAGAATATATTCCTACCAAGGAATCGTAACCGCAACTCCAACCATATCACCTACTCCAACAATAACTCAACCTTCAACACCAACTCCACCAGCAATCATTACGCAACAGCCTAGCGAAGCAACATTACCCACAATACCATAAAACATCTGGCTTATTATCAGAATTAAAATGAAGAAAAAAACAGTCCATATAATATCTTTAGGATGCGCTAAGAATACCGTCGACAGCGATTCGATGGGACAATTACTAAGCAGAGCAAGCTACGAGATAATAGAAGAACCAGAACAAGCTGAAATCATCATCGTGAATACCTGTGGTTTTATTGATTCAGCAATAGATGAATCCTATCGTGTACTTTCAGAGATCGCTACTGCTAAAAATAAAAACCAAAAACTCATCGCGGCTGGCTGCTTAACACAACGCTATGGAAGAGAAGTCATTCAGAGGGTGCCTGAAATCGACGGTATGCTCGGTACTCGGCGATGGATGGATATCGTTGACATTGTACAGTTATTACGATCCAATAGACAACCCAAGCCAGTTTATCACCTACCAGAGATCCCTACCGTTGGCACTGACGAAAAAGATGTGCTACGAGCATCTATCATGGGCAATAGCGCTTATCTTAAAATCGCTGATGGATGCCGCCGTCTATGTTCTTATTGTGCAATTCCAGCCATCAAAGGAACCACAATCAGTCGACCTGTTGAAACCATAATAAAAGAAGCTTTCACGCTCCAAGAAATGGGCATTCGAGAATTGATCTTAATCTCACAAGACACAACCGATTATGGATATGATTTGGGAATCAAAGATGGATTGGCATCCCTATTGAGCAAACTTGTTCAAAACGCGCCAGATATTGACTGGATTCGAATTATGTACGCTTACCCAGGATATATTACGGATCAGTTGATCGAGGTCATGGCAACAAATCAACAGATCCTATCTTACCTGGACATTCCGTTACAACATGCTCATCCAGATATCCTTAAGAGCATGCGAAGACCATCAAATATTGAGTGGACCTATCAAACAATAGAAAAAATGAGAAATGCAATGCCAGATCTAGCGATCCGATCAACTTTTATCATTGGGTACCCTGGAGAAACAGAGGTCGAATTCAATACACTACTCGATTTTTTACAAGCTATTCGCTTTGACCGAGTGGGTGTATTCCCATATTCATCTGAGCCAGGTACAGAGAGTGAGAAGCTTGGCGATCCCGTTCCACTAGAAATAAAAGAACAACGAATTGAGACACTCATGGAATACCAACAGCAGATTTCACTAGAAAATAATCAAAAGATTATCGGCGAAGAGATTGATGTGCTCATCGAAGGATATGGAGATGGGATCTCATTAGGAAGAAGCTATCGTGACGCCCCGGAAGTTGATGGAATGGTTATCATAGAGAAGAAATTATCGGTTGGTGATATAGTACCTATTCAGATCGTTGGCGCAATGCCGTATGATTTACTTGGGGTTACTTCCGAAAATATTGTAGAATAAAGGTCAAGTTCTCGAAACAAATCCAATCTGCAGTATCATTAATCAAAATATAGTAAAGAATAGGATACCAAATCATGTTTGATCTTACAAAACCAGAAGTAGCGTTTGCCATTCAAGCCGTTCAAAAAGCATCCAAACTTGTTCAAAGTATTCAAGAACAGCTCGTTTCACCCGCTCTATCCAAAGAAGACCGCTCACCAGTGACCATAGCAGATTTTGCCTCTCAAGCCCTGATTGGTATACTTTTATCAGAGAGTTTCCCTAACGATCTCTTGGTAGCAGAAGAGGATTCATCAGCTTTAAGAGAACCAAGCAATCAAAAAACGATTGAGCAGGTGACTTCTTTCGTTCGTGAATTTATCCCTGAAACCACTTCAGAGCTTGTCTACCAATGGATTGATCTTGGAAATGCAGAATCAGGGAATCGCTTCTGGACGCTTGATCCTATCGACGGAACCAAGGGATTTTTACGAGGAGACCAATATGTTGTTGCATTAGCTTTATTGGAGAATCATGAAGTACAAATCGGTGTGTTAGGTTGTCCTAATCTCGGAAAAGAACAGGGATTACCAATAAACGATGAACACTCTCTCGTTATCGCCGTTCGTGGTTCTGGTACTTGGGTAGCTTCTTTAGAAAATCCGGCAGAATTTATGCGGATTTCCGTTTCCGCTCAATCTGATCCCAAACATGCACGCCTGTTGCGCTCATATGAATCCGGGCATACAAATATTGGTCAGATCGATTACTTTAGTGAAATCTTGCTTATTGAAGCTGATCCTTTTCGCTTAGATAGTCAGGCAAAATATGCTTTGCTTGCAGCCGGAGAAGGAGATTTATTACTAAGACTTCTGTCTCCTTCTCGACCCGATTATCGAGAAAAAATATGGGATCAAGCAGCTGGCTCAATCGTCTTAGAAGAGGCAGGAGGACAAATCACAGATCTAGATGGTAAGCCTCTTGACTTTTCTTCTGGTCGTCAGCTTTCTCATAATCGAGGAATTTTAGCATCGAACAAGATATTACATGAGGCAGCTTTGTCGGCAATAAAAACAATTGGCGCTTAGGATATCTTTCTTTCTTTTAAGATGATGAACCGGTCAGATTACGCGGCTTTATTAATCAGCATTCTTGCAATCATCGTAAGTTTCTTGGTACATGATCGCGTTTTTGAACGTATGGCGCATATTGAAGATGAAATGGCTTACGTTTGGGAAGCACAAGCGATCGCGCGCGGCAACTTGACTTTACCTTCACCACCCGAACCGGATAGTTTTCTAATACCGTTCGTAATCGATTATGACGGTCAACGATTCGGGAAATATCCGATTGGCTGGCCGGTCATCTTGGCGTTTGGCGAGAAATTCAATATTCGACATTTGATCAATGCTGTCTTTGGTGGCTTAGGTGTATGGTTCACCTACCGATTGGGGAAAAGAATTTTCAGTGAAACCGTCGGTCTCATTGCTGCCGGTCTCACAGTCAGTTCACCTTTCTTCCTGATGAATTCCGGTTCATTACTATCTCACCCACTTGGGCTTGTCTTAACAATTATATTTACGATCGCATGGATTGATGCTTTCATCAAACCAATCACATCATTCCGTTGGCTATCAACATTGACAGCCGCTTTCTCCCTAGGATTACTAGCGATCTCGCGCCCATTTACTGCAATTGCTATTTGTTTACCCTTCTGTATCCAAGGGGTGTTCCGCTTTTTCACAAGTGATTGGAAGATGCGAAAAAAAATGCTTGTGTTTATCGCTGTCTTATTTGTCTTCGCGTCTCTACACTTCATATGGCAATATACAGCCACTGGGAATGCTTTTCTTAATCCTTACACACTTTGGTGGGAATACGATTCTGTTGGTTTTGGGCCAGGACACGGGCGCTTGGAACAAGGTCATACACTACATCAAGCTTGGATCAACACTCGATTTAGTTTAAAGGTTGGCAGCTATGATCTTTTTGGTTGGGGATCATTTTCATGGATATTCATACCGTTTGGGTTAATTGCCATCCTATTTAAAAGAAATTGGCAAGCATTGCTAATAATCAGTATTTTCCCTAGCTTAACAGTTTTTTATTTGGCCTATTGGATTGGATCATCCCTATTAGGACCTCGATATTTTTATGAAAGCCTTTTTTGTCTCACTTTGATAAGTGCAGTTGGTATCGCCTGGATTGCTGGTTACCCAATTGATCCCAAAGAATCCTTTCATGTTTTTCACGGTGTAAAACGTTATCGTCCTCTCGTGATAACCGCAACCTTGGCGTTCCTTTTGATCACTAATCTGGTTTTCTACACTCCTCTCAGGGTAGGTGGCTTGCACGGTCTTTATGGAGTTGAAAGATCTAATCTTAAACCTTTTCTTTTAGAGAGTACACAAGCCTTAGCGCCAGCATTAATTATTGTGCATACCGAATCAGAATGGATCGAATATGGGACATTAATTGAATTAGGAAATCCATATCTAGATTCAGCATTTATCTTTGTCATTTCTCGTTCACCAAAAATCGATATGGCGGTTGCTTCCCATTTCCCCAACAGGAGTATTTACCACTACTACCCCCAAGAAGACCCTTTTATACTCGTCAAAAAAACTGATTAATAATAACTCACCGAACAAACCATACCTTTTCAGTACATAAATCTCATATCTCATTTCCACAAAAAAGGGGCATAGCAACGGTTATAAATCAAAAGAATGAACATGGATACATTAATGTCTTTTATGTGCTTTTTATGGTATTTTCTGCCTCCCCGAATTATCTTAACAATGGTTATAGGTATAAAGAAACGGATGGATCAAAACACCAAAATGGGTGCTGATTACGAAATATTGATTGTCGATGACGACGAAGCTCAAACCGAAATGATGCAAGAATTCTTACGGATTTCGGGATATCAAAACGTCATTAGTGTGAAAAATATCCATTCTCTTTGGAGGTTTTTAAGAGAAAAGAAGCCTAACATCATACTTCTCGATTATAAACTACCAGATGGAACCGGACTCGATGTCCTTGAACAAATACGAAGACGCAAATATCAAATCCCTGTCATTATGGTCACCGGTCAAGGGAATGAACGAATAGCAGCTCAAGCTATCCAGAGAGGGGCAGAAGATTATTTGCTCAAAAGTGGTGACTATCTTGTCACACTTCCAACATTGATACAAAAAACAATTCGTGCGCATGAATTGAAGCAATCCATTCATAAATCACTTGAACAAATCCGATACCAGGCGTTATTACTAAACAATGTTAGGGATGCTGTTGTCGTTTGGGATATGGACGGTAAGATCACATACTGGAATCCTGCTTCGACTGCTCTTTTCGGTTGGAATGCAGAAGAACGAGTTGGGCAACCAGTAAAGGATACTTACTTAAAATATTTCACGCCACCGATTTTCTTACCCAAAGATGCAGATGGAAGCGGACAACTGATCATCAGGAGAACTCGGAATTCTACAGGGAAAACATTATGGGTGAGCTCTCATGTAACAACCTTAAAAGACAACCAGAACCCTGACAAGCTGATCGGTTATATGGATGTTTGTCGAGATATTTCCCGTCGAGTAAAAGCCGAACAAGCATTACGCGAAAGTGAGGCTCGTTACCGAGCAATTGTTGAAGACTATCAAACCGAATTGATCGCCCGTTTTAAACCAAATGGAACCCTAACCTTTGTAAATGAAGTTTTTTGCCGATATTTCGGGAAACCACGCGAAGAGCTTATCGGAATGAACTTTTTATTCTTTATTCCGGAGATACAACGCGCCAAGGTTGTTCAACACTTAATTTCCTTTGGGAAGAATAAGAACGTAGGCACTTTAGAACATCAAGTAGAACTCCCACAAAAAGGTTACCGATGGATATTGCGTACTGATAGAGCAATATTCGATGATGAAGGAAAAATATTTGAATTTCAATCCGTTAATCGAGATATCACCAACCATAAAAGAATGGAAGCTCAAATTCAAACAGCACAATCCCATTTAGTAAAAGCTGCCCGGATGGCAACGATTGGTGAGGTAGCTTCAGGTGTTGCACATCAGATATATAATCCATTGACCACGATCATTGCGGATGCACAATTATTATCACGCAGTTTATCATCAGATCATCCTGGAAAAGAATCTGCTGAGGCAATTGAAAAAGCTGGATGGCGCTTACAGGAGGTTGTCCAACGATTATTGGATTTCACACGACCTGAAAATGAAGTCCAAAAAGAAATCCAAATCAATGATACCATTATCAGTGCAGTCTCAATGGTACGATCACAAATCGAAGCAACTGGATCTAATTTAGAGGTTTCCCTTAGTGATGATCTCCCTAATATCGTCGGTAATTCTCAACAAATGGAAAACCTTTGGGTAAATCTACTCCTATTAAGTCATGAAGCGTGCCTAAACCAAATCGGAAGAAAAATAAGAATACTTTCAAAGATGGACGACAAGGGGAATGTGGTTGTTGATGTCATCGATAACGGTACTCCCATACCAAGCGAACAATTAAATTTCGTTTTTGAACCCAATTTCATCGGTCAAACAATCGGGCGAGGGACAGGGTTAGAGCTCAGTATCTGCAGAGAAATTGTACGTCAACATAAAGGTGAAATTTTTGCACAGGTCTCTGATGAAGCGTCAGCACATGATACAATCATCAGTGTTATTATACCTAACGAGGAATAATATGGGACCTGCAAAATTATTAGTCATCGAAGACGATTATATTGTAGCCAGAACAATCGAACGAAGTCTACAGGATGATAAATTCGATGTCACCTTAGCCAGTCGAGGAGAAAAGGGGCTTTATCTCGCCCACAAAGACATACCTGACCTGATAATTTTAGATATCATCATGCCAGATATGGATGGTTACCAGGTATGTCGAGAAATTCGTTCTGATAATGAACTTAAAGATATACCCATTCTCTTTCTCACTGCAAAGATTAGACCTGAAGATAAAATCAAAGGATTTAAGGAGGGCGCTGACGATTATTTAACCAAACCATTCGACATCGATGAATTAATATTACGAATTCGGGCAATCCTTAAACGCACCAATTTCCAGTGGCAAACTGAGACAAAAACCGATGCGATAAAAAACTTACAAACCACTCAATCCGCTCCATCAACAAAATTGGAAATCGACGGTTATCTCCTTGATATAAGAACTTTTGAGCTGACAATTCCCAGCATAGGAAAAATTCGGTTGACTCCTCTTCAATATGACATACTCTATCATCTAATGACTCATCCTGGTGAAACTTACTCTCCCGCCCGCTTATTAGACGAAGTATGGGATTATCCATCAGGTAAGGGGAGTCCAGATTTAGTTCGCGTACATATAAAAACCTTACGTGAACGTATCGAATCTGACCCCCAAACACCTACTTTCATTCGTACCATTCCGGGGAAAGGATATACCGTAGGTCATTAAGTTGATCGAGAAAATGCAAATGGATGAATCCACGAAGAAACTTCATCAATTAAATTCTTTTTATAATTTTCAAGATAAGTTGTCATCAGCGCGATTATCCTCTAACTTTGAGGATATTCAAAAATTTATATTGCAGGAAATCCCTGGATTATTAGATTGTGAAGCTTGTGCATTCATACTTTTCGATAATAATCATAAAGAATGGATGATCCAAAAATCATTAGGAGTAGATAAGGAATTTGTGTATCAAATCAACTCTCGGGATGAGACCTCGCTTATTAGAGAATGCTTCAGATCCAACAATGCTTTTTTTACGAATAAAGTCGCTCAAGATAAACTCTTTGATCTCTTCAGTGAAAGCATCAATAACAAAGAAACTCATTCATTGGCTTGTGCTCCTTTTTTTCCTAGTGATAAAGTCAAGGGAGCACTTCAAGTCACCAATAAAAAACTTGGAGGTTTTACCGAGACAGACTTAAAGATCTTAAATATGAGCGCTGTGCTTGTTGGCAGCCTTTTCGAAGAGAACCGATTACGCTTAGAACTTGAGCTAACTAAAAGTCAATTAGAAACCAGTTATGACGAACTAAACCATTCAGAAAATCTCTTCCTTGCCCTTTTCAATAATCTGCCTACATCGATCTATATAATCGATCGATCCTATAAAATCACGGCAATCAATACAAGCTGTCGATCACGGCTAGGAAAAAGTCAAGAATCGTTAATAGGAAAACACTGCTATAAAGCTTTATTTAAACGCAATGAGCCATGTTTAAAATGTAGTGTATCTGAGACATTCGAAAATGGTAGTAAAACTCATCGCAATGAGCGTCGATCATATGAAATCTCTGGTGAAACATCAGAATGGGAAATCAGCTCATATCCGGTTTTATCAGACAACAAACAAACCACTCATGCCATCCTAATCGAAGAAGATATGACAGAAAGAAATCGATTGGAAGCCATGCTAGCTCAATCAGACAAGCTTGTCGCGATCGGTCAACTAGCTGCAGGGATCGCACACGAAATTAATAATCCACTCACAGCAATTATCGCCAATGCCCAAATCTTACATAGAGAATTAGAGCTTGATGAAAATTTACTTGAATCGGTAGACTTGATTTCAAGAGCTGGCGCGAGGGCAGCGCAAGTTGTACAAAACCTTCTTGATTTTGCACGAAAAGATGAATATCATCTTGAAATCACAGATATCAACGAGACAATAGAGAAAGCCTTGGCGCTTGTTCAACATGAATTGATCGCCAGAGGTGTTCATCTCGAGTTTCATCCACAAATAGAAATCCCCCCGATATATGCCAGTCAAGATCATCTTCAAAGCATTTGGTTGAATTTATTGCTAAACGCACTTGATTCTATAGATAAACAACCCGGGGAAATTGAAATCAAAACCAAAGCTTCCAATAAAGAAATTCAAGTTACAGTAAAAGACAATGGAAAAGGTATTTCCCCGGAAAACCTAACACGCGTTTTTGAACCCTTTTATACAACAAAAGCCCCCGGTAGAGGTACTGGGCTCGGATTATCTGTAAGTCATCGGATTGTAAAACAACATGAAGGTAGTATTCAGATACAGAGCACGGTTGGCATTGGTACAACATTCATCGTTACCTTACCAGTCAAATAGACACTCAATCTTATCTATTTTTAATTCGAATTTTAAAAAGATTTTCTACAAGTAGAATTAATTGTATGCTTCCCTTTAGTATTGGTTCGGTATTAATATACTCTTCTACCGTATGAGCATTTCCCCCGCTCGTTACACCAACACATAATGCCGGGATTCCTAAACTCAAAGGTATGTTCACATCCGTTGAGCCTATCATTAACCTTGGATGTATCCCTATCCCTTCTAAAACCTTTTGTGAAAGTTGAATAATCGGGTGATCAGCAGATATCTCGCCTGCAGGGCGATTGCCAATAGGCTCTGTGATTATTTTTACCTCTCTTGTAGAGAATTTGGCTACCAACTCATCTACATCTTCATTCAACTTATACAATACATCCGCATTCTCTGACCGAAGATCCAACTCAAAATGCGCTTCAGATGCAATTGTATTCACACTAGTACCGCCACCAATCACACCGATATTCATCGATGAACGAGGTTCAGCCGGAATTTCTAACCTTATCATTGATGCAATCAGATCAGCAATGGTATGGATAGCAGAGGGTCGACCAAAATCAGCCCACGAATGCCCCCCTTTTGTTCTAACTGTGACACGATATCGATGCACACCTAAAGCGCGATGATAGATATAGCCTAATGCCATCCCTTCAATCGCTAAATACACTAAAACATCTTTCCCAAATCGTTTCACCAAAGCTCGCATTCCGAATAAATCTCCAAGACCTTCCTCACCCACATTGGCAACAAACCAAATATCTCCTGGAAATTCCTCTTTATGCCTTTTTCCCGAACCAGTGTGCAAATATTTTCTAAAAAACCATATAAGTCCGAACAAGCTAGCAACCCCAAATGAATTATCCCCAATACCAGGACCATAAATTCTACCCGCTTCCTGACGAATTGTTAAATCTGTATAACTCGGGAAAACGGTGTCTAAATGTGCAGATATTACTATAGGAGGAGAGGATCCATTCCCAGGCAACCGTCCATAAACATTTCCATACTCATCGGTGTTTACATCCGCGAGTCCTTCCTTCATGAAACCATCTTGAACAAAAGCTCCTCGTTCCTGTTCAGCGAATGTCGGCGCTGGTATTTGCTGAATTTTAATCGCTTTTTCAATCACTCGAGGTATCAATCCCATTTCTTGAATCTGTTGATTAAGATCATTAATTTCCATTGCTATACCTTTCGAATCGAATTTCTAAGCGCTTCTAGTCTGGCATTTGCCAATCCTGGCAAGGAGTCCAACGCATAAGCAGGCTGGTTACCTTCAACAACTAAGGATGATGAGATATTGCCATGCAATACTGCTTCTAGAGGATTGTAACTTTGGCGATAATTTGCCAAGAAACCACCACAGAAAGCATCACCTGCGCCAACCGTATTTTTCATTCGTGACGGATATGATGGGATATCCCAACGAGATTTCGTACCGGAATCATATAATAATTGACCACGTTCACCGCGTTTGATCACAATTACCTCACAACCATATGAGGCAAGAGCTTCAGCGATCTCCCAAAGATCGGTACTTTTTCCTTGAAATAATGATAAAACTTCTTCTTCTGATGGGAGAAAGGCATTTATTCCAGTAAGAAGTGAGGGAACATCACTCCAAAAAGTTGGGTTCATATAGCCAGGGGATGGGTCTAATGTAATAAGCGTTGCATGCATTTGCCTTAGCGTTGCTGGAATAAGACTATGTGTAAGGTAATCCAGGGGACAAATATGAACTGCGTTTATATCAATATAATCTGAAGGAATATCATCCTGCCGAATGGATAGTTCAGAAAATTTTGTTCGACTGTCAACCTGTGTGCGTTTATCACTGTAACCTAATAATGCTTTTGGGAAAGGTAATCCCAACCTGGCAAAGTGAGCGACCGGATCATCTCTCACATAATGATTTGCATCAATAAAAGCAAAAAATCTGCGTAGATCAATTGCTCCTGGTAAGATTTTTACACCATCAATATTGAACCCTTTTTGACTCAATTCATCTAGCCATTCTTGAGGATAATCTTCACCAACTTTTGCTAGTATAGCAGGCAATTGTTCGGTTTCCCAAATCGCCAACCCTACAGCAGCATATAAGGCATTTCCCCCAGGGATATCCAACAAATGATCACCATTAGGAAATAATAAATAGTCTCGAGTGAGATTTCCAACAACCATGAAACGAGGTGATTGTTTTATCATGACCTAATTATGCCATGAAAAACATGCTATTAGTGAAATAGAAAAATTACAGTTCGAACTACAGCTACCCCCCATAAGCAAACACTATAACCACCTCACTTCAATAATAATTGCGTCATCTCCTTATAATGACGCAATACTACGCAATAAACCAAGCACTAATACTCCAATTTTTACACCTTCACCCAAGGACATATCTGGGGGATTATCTTCTTCAGTTCTTTGTAATAATAAGTATGCTGCTGCAATACCTATGGCGGTTCCTAATAAACCACCCAGAATTAAATACTTTTGCTTCCAAGCTTCTTGTTTTACGATCGATTTTTGTTTATCTTTCATTCGCATACCCTTTCCTATTATTTTTCTTTACTTTTAGATCTTAAAATTTTTTAAGGGTTATTATCCCAGGGAAGAAAGCATCCAAAATTATTACGTCTTCCATCTATTTGATTCGGCGGATACTTTCTCCCATCTTATTAGCAGAAGCCATCCATGAGTTTATTCGAATGAATGGCTTTGTTGAAATTTCTCCTATCAATTGCACCCTATTATTAACCAAGGATAACCACTGATAAACTCGGAAAAAGAAGGGTGGAAGGATTTTGATTAAATAAACCGTTGCATAAACACTAACAGCTAAAATAACCAGCCATAAAAGCGTCGTGAAAATAACTGGAACAAGCAAAAAAACTACGGAAATATCAGCCCAACGACTATCTTGCTCCGCTGTTGCAGGGTATATCGGTATAATCGCTAACGCTATTGTGACTAGAGAAAAAATAATTACCGGTATAGTGATCTGAAGTAAGACCTCTTTACGATGTCTCTCATCAGTCACAGAATTCCTAAGATTTTTTTGGGCTAATTCAGTCTTTTCCATATTTCTCTATTTTAGCAGAAAAATTTCACATTTCATGCCTATCTTTTTAATTCAGCGATATATGGTAAGGTGCGAAATTTCTCTGCATAATCTAAACCATAACCTACTACCCACACAGAAGGAATATCAAAACCTAAATAGTCAATTTCAATATCTATATGATTACTTGGTTTTCGAACTAGTGCACATGTACGCAAAGACGCTGGTGAGCGTCCCTTAAGGACTTTATGTAGGTATTGAAGGGTGTTTCCCGTGTCGACGATATCTTCCACAATCAAAACGTGTTGATTCTCAATGGGTTCACGAAGATCCATCAAAATACGCACAGCTCCAGACTTTGTCGTTTTCCCATAACTGGATAAAGCCATGAAATCAACTAAATGGGGAATCGTTAAACTTCGAGTTAAATCTGCCAGGAAGATAAATGCTCCTTTTAATATACCAACAACATAAAGCTGATCAATATTTTTATAATCATCAGAAATCTGAGCAGCTAAACTTTCAACACGAGCTTGAATCTCTTCAGGAGTGATCAATACTTTTACTAAATCTGGATGTAGTTCTTGCATTACCTTTTTCCTTATTATGTTCATTTTTTAATCCATAGAGCAGCAATTATATTAGCCACCCTTACTATATTTTACCGCAATAACGCCATTCCAATAATAAAAAACATTATCTGCTGAAAAATATTCCTTTGGGTATAATAATGTCAAGTCATTAGCCAAATCAGAAAATCATAATATTAGGCAATGAATACTATCCAACCTATTTAAGCGGAAACAAACCACAAAAAACCATTCAATGGAAAAGAGAATGCTACCATGACCTTTAATACTTATCAGTCTCCCTTCTCGTGGCGCTATGGAAGTCAAGAAATGCGAGAGATTTGGAGCGAGATCCATAAACGATATCTATGGCGTAAAGTATGGGTAGACCTCGCGGAAACACTCTCAACATTTGAGGTTGTGACTAAAGAACAAGTTAATGATCTAAGAAATCATTACAAGCAGGTGGATATTGAGCGCTCTTTAGAGATCGAATCCCTCATCCATCATGACTTAATGGCAGAACTAAAGTCATTTACAGAACAAACAAAAATTGGTGGAGGCATTCTTCATCTAGGAGCTACATCTACAGACATTGAGGATAATGTTGATGTTCTTAGGATGCAGGAATCTCTCATCCTTTTATTAGAAAAGTTGAGAAGTCTATTGCTGGAATTTGCTCGAAAAATTGAACAATTCGTTGATCTCCCTATTATCGCATTCACCCATCTGCAACCGGCAGAGCCAACCACACTTGGTTATCGTTTAGCAGGATATGCGCAAGATTTATTTACAGATTACCAAGAACTTATCTCGAACCAAAAAAAGTTAAAGGGAAAGGGATTTAAAGGGGCTGTCGGGAGCGGAGCTTCTTTCGGGGAGTTACTTGGGAAAGAAAATATCCAAGACTTTGAAATGTCAATGTCGGAAAAACTCGGCATTCAATTCTTCCCAATCACAACCCAAGTATATCCTCGTAAACAAGAGTATCAACTTATTTGCGCTCTAGCAGGACTAGGGGTTTCCCTGTATAAATTCGCATTTGATCTACGGATTTTACAATCCCCACCCATTGGAGAGTTAAGTGAACCTTTTGGAAAGAAACAAGTCGGTTCATCCGCAATGCCATTTAAACAGAATCCAATAAATTCTGAAAAGATTGTTTCGCTTTCTCGCGCACTGGCACAAATGCCTCGCATTGCATGGGATAATGCTGCTCATTCTCTTTTGGAACGCACACTTGACGATTCTGCAAATCGACGTTTTTTACTGCCAGAATCCTTCTTGATAGTAGATGAAATACTCGAAGTCACCCAAAAAATCATACAAGACTTACAAATCGATCATCGATCGATTCAACAGAACCTGGAAAAATACGGTACATTTGCTGGAATCGAACGGGTATTAATGAATCTAGTAAAAAGAGGCGCTAACCGCCAAGAAATGCATGAGCGGTTAAGATACCTCGCCAACCAGGCTTGGGAAGCTATTCGCAGTGGACAGCCAAATCCTCTCAACGAATCCTTATCTTTGGATGCCGAAATCCGAAGATATATTTCTGAAGATGAATTACTGGATCTAATGAAAATTGATAGTTATCTGGGTAATGCACCTATTAGAGCGAAGAATATGGCTACCCTTATAATAAACGAACTCTCTTAAATTACTTTCTAAAGATCGTTTCCATACGATCAGGTCCAACAGAGACGATCGTGATTGGGACTTGGAGCAGTTCTTCGATTTTATATATATATTCTTTTGCTCGATCAGGAAGCTTTGAAAATTCCCTTATAGAACGTGTTGACTGCATCCATCCAGGCATGGTGAGATAGACCGGTTCACATTTTTCCAACCAAATGGCATCCCCTTCCCAATAATGCCAAAGACGGTTATCTGTATGGGGAAAATGGTAACCAATACAGATTTTTACCTCCGGCAAGGTGTCAAGTACATCTAGCTTAGTTAGTGCAATTTCAGTAGCGCCATTAATTTGGGACGTAAAACGAACTAGATCAGCATCAAACCAGCCACATCGCCTTGCTCTACCCGTTACCGTTCCAAACTCGTTTCCCTCCTTCAATAGCACTTTTCCCATATCATTAAAAAGTTCAGTTGGCATAGGGCCGGCACCCACACGAGTTGTATAAGCTTTCGCCACAGAGATAACCTTATCGATTTGTCGAGGTGCAATACCGAGCCCCTCCGCAGCTCCTCCGACAAATGTCGTTGAAGCTGTACAAAAAGGATAAGTACCCCAATTATTGTCTAATAGCGTCCCTTGTGCACCTTCAAGTAAAATATCTTCATCATTCGCGATCATTTCCTGTATCAACCCATAAGATTCTAGAACAAAAGGTTTTATTTCTTCATATTGTTTGATTTTTTCAGCAAAAACCGTATCAAAATCTAAAGGTTCTCTTCCAAACGAGGAAAAAATTTTGTTCTTTAACTTTAATTGAACACGTAACTTCTCTGAAAATACATTCTCGTCCGACAAATCCGCAAGGCGAATCCCGTTATAACTGACTTTATCAGCATAAACAGGACCCATTCCACGTTTAGTTGTCCCGATCTTTGATACACCCTTTGCTTCCTCGAATATTTCTTCAAGTATAGGATGATAAGTCATAACAATATGACAACGAGGCGATATCCAAAGACGCTGATCGAGATTTATTCCTAATTCTTGAATTGTATTTATCTCTTCGATTAGAGTGTTTAAATTAACAACCACACCAGGTCCAATAACACATTTCGAAGATGGATTTGAGAAACCATTGGGAGTTAATCTTACTTTTATCGTACCATATTTATTAACAACCGTATGACCTGCATTATCTCCACCATTAAACCTGGCGACAAGTTGAGCGTTTTCAGATAATAAATCTACAACTTTTCCCTTCGCTTCATCTCCCCATTGGGAACCAATTACCGCAGTTACAGCCATAAAATATCCTCCGATCAAGAATTCATAAGTTTTTTTCAAATACATCAAACAACTGTATAATCTCTACTGTTCGTTTTTATTCAGTAGCTTTATTACGCTTGAAACGAGGGTCTCTTTCTAAAGTTAATCTCAAGCCCTCTTCAAGTGAAAAACTAGGCGAATAACGTAATTTCTCTTTTGCCAAATCTAAACTGGCGCACATGCGAGAGACACCAGGATCATTAATCGGATTTACAATCGCTTCCACTTTCGATCCAGTCACATCCATTATCAGCCGTACTAATTCCTTGATATCGGTTTCTACACCACGTCCAACATTGATCACTGAATCATCGATATTAGGTGCAGTTGCCGCAGATATCATCGCGCTTACCACATCATCCACGTAGACATAATCGCGTGTTTGGCTTCCATCTCCATGCATAACGAGTGAGCCCCCGCGAAGTGCCTGTCGAAGAAAATTAGGTATGACCGGAGCATGAGAGGGGGGTATTCTTTGACCAGGACCATAGGCATTAAAAACTCTTAAACATACTGTCTCAATCCCCCAAAGATTCCCAATCGTGTGAATGTAATATTCACCAGCTAATTTTGAGACAGCATAAGGAGAACGAGGATTTGGTCGTGCATCTTCAGTCAATGGTTGCTCGCCTTGATCACCATAGACAGTGCCAGAAGAGATAAAAACAACACGTCGCACGCCAACATCTCGCATAGCCTCCATAAGGCTTACAGTTCCCCCGACATTAACAGCATTATACTCGCGAGGGTAAAGCACTGATTCAGGAACAGATACCCTGGCAGCAAGATGGTATACACAATCAACGTCCTGTAAAAGAGTCCATAACTTAGGGCGATCGTTCACATCTCCACGAGTGAATAGAACATCTGGAGACAGAGCTTCCGGATTTCCCGCTGAAAGATCATCAATACCTCGCACTTGATGTCCTTCTCGAACAAGATAATTAGCTAGATTTGAGCCTAAAAAACCTGCTGCACCAGTGATCAAAAAGTTCATAATATCCTTCACTTTGTTTTATTATGTACCGTGCAAAGATATCTAATGGTTAATCATTATAGCATGTAAAAATTAACTCTCGTTTTTAATGTGTTCTAAAGGTTATTTTGTTTTTCGATTAAACATCACATGGTAAAATTCTTAGTCATGAAGTATTTATTTCATCTACAGCGTGTTCTTTCACTCATTTTACTTGTCATTATCGGTGGATTAGCTTTATCTGGTAGTGTTATTCCCATCGTTAATCAAACGAATCAAGTTCGGTCAATTTCTCGTCCTTATGAATTTGATTATGTGACATGGACTCTAAATGCTTTTTATACAAAGTTTTTCGAATCAGCATTAGGAACAGGGAATTATCTTTCAAGCGAGACGCGTCATCAGCTTGTCTTGGAATACCTAATGCTTGTTGACCAAATTCAAGCTATTGAGTATCAGTTAATATCCATCTATTCAAATCCAACGATAAAAAATACTTCAACAAGCACAGTTGAATTAACCCAAGAATACGAGCACTTATCAGCTCTAAAAGATTTACTCTCACCAGTAGTCGAAGACATTCTGGAAGATCAAATATCTTATGTCCTCGATCTCTTAAGTATTGATTATGCAGGACAACCACTCCCACCAGTTCTCTATCATAGTACTCCACTTCCTCTCGCATTAATCGTTAGTCCAAGAGATATTATCCGTCAAGATCAAAACATCTCATTAATTGCTGATATGACTATTGAAGAACAGGTCAAGATGGAAGAATGTTTGGATCAGTCCCTCAATGTATCCTCGTTAGTTGTTCATATTGGTGGTGTAGGTGTATATCCCACCATGGTACAACAAACAAGCTCCTTGAACTGGTTAAGTGAAGTCATCGCCCATGAATGGGTGCATAATTATTTAACCTTAAGACCGTTAGGTATGAACTATATGACAAGCGATATATTGAGGGTAATGAATGAAACCACTGCCTCTATTGCTGGAAAAGAAATTTCTGAAATTTTTCTAGAAACATTTTTTCCGGAATTAATTCAAAAAGACGAATCATCTTCACCTGTCACTTTGAAGGTAAAAGCCGCTGAACCAGCTACTTTTGACTTTCGAGAAGAGATGCACAAAACAAGAATACAAGTAGATCTTCTATTAGCCGAGGGTAAAATAGAAGAAGCTGAGGAGTACATGGAAGAACGAAGACTACTATTTTGGGAGCAAGGATACCAAGGTTTACGTAAACTCAACCAAGCTTATTTCGCTTTTCATGGCGCATATGCTGATCAACCGGGCGGAGCTGCCCCACAAGAAGACCCAGTTGGTGAAGCTGTTAGGACTTTGCGAGATCAAAGTGATTCTTTAGCAGAATTCCTAAATAGAATTTCTTGGATGTATACTTTTGATCAATTACTAGAAGCAATTTCTGAAACAGAATAAAATAAAAATTCAAATATACATCACTATTTGTTTTTTTTGGAGTATTGATGAAATATAAACTTACCTATCTATTCATGATACTGATTATTATTCTCCTTTTTGGGTGCAATCAGAAACCATCCATGACTGTACAAGAAGAAATAGATGCGCCTACACCAACCCAGGACAATCAATTTAATTTATCTACAGACCCAAACACACCAACAAAAGAACCTGGTTGTACAGTACGCAGTGAGAAACCAACTCCAGATCCAACCCGCGAAGCGCTTCTTCCCTCACCCACCAATGAAGACTGGAAAAGGGGATCAGATAATGCTTACGTCACCATAATTGAATACGCGGATTTTCAATGTCCGGCTTGCGCAACATTTGCCTCAACATTAAATCAATTATCGGAAGATTATCAAGAAGATTTACAAATTATATATAGAAACTTTCCTTTAAGCTCTCACGACAAAGCTCAACTAGCAACTCAAGCAGCAGAAGCTGCTGGTATGCAAGGCGGTTTCTGGGAGATGAACGACTTGCTTTTTGAAAATAGGGAGCAATGGGTGAACCTTTCAGAAGAGGATTTCAAACAATGGCTACTTGAACAGGCAGAAAATATCTCATTAAATGTGGATCAATTTGAAAAAGACATGACGAGTGATGAAGTCCAAGCTTTCGCAAAGGACTCCTGGGAAAGAAACGCGGCTATTGGAATGCCCGGAACCCCTTTCCTCATGATCAATGGATATCCATATAATGGACCGCTCAGTTATTCTGATTTAGCTGCAACGATTGAAATGATATTGTTGGAAAAAATTCAATTCAATGAATGCCCAGAAATGATTATTGATCCCGAAAAACAGTATTTTGCGAATATTGAAACAGAAAAAGGGATGATCACCCTAGAACTATTTCCAAAAGAGGCCCCTTTAGCTGTGAATAATTTCATATTTCTATCGCAACAAGGCTGGTATGATGGCGTTTCATTTCATCGAGTAATCCCAGGATTCGTCGCTCAAGCAGGAGATCCCAGTGGTACTGGATATGGAGGTCCCGGCTATGCCTTTGATAATGAAATCTCGGATAATCTAAAATTTGATCGTCCCGGTATAGTTGCCATGGCAAATGCAGGCCCAGGTTCGAATGGCAGTCAATTCTTTATTACCTATGCTGCGGTACCAAGACTAGATGGCAACTACTCAATATTTGCTCAGGTTATTTCAGGCATGGAGGTTGCTGAAAACCTCTCTCCTCGTGATCCATCCAAATCATCGGATTTACCAACAGGAGATGAAATAATCCAGATAACCATTGAAGAGAAATAACCTTCACATAATATAGATGATTAAATCGTGAATAATAATTTTGATCATAAAATAAATACAAATCTTGATTGGTTTTCAATCATTCAGTTTTTGTTTAGCGCTGGAGCAGTCATTGGGCTTTGGCTATTAAGCTTTATTCTTATAATGATTGGATTTACTAACTTCTTTGTAGATACTGATATCAGAACAGATCCATTACCAATGTTCATGCTTGCTAGTTCATTATTAGTAACTGGTATTCTAATCATCCCCTCAGCTTATTTTTCCTTTCTTAGCAATACAAATAAGCTACCTAAAAATCACAATTCAATCAATAACCTTTGGAAAAAATCGCGAATAGTTTTTCTGTGGATCATTATTTCATTCCCTATCATTATTATTCTAGGCTATTGGATAAGTCAAAATACCAATATTGCTTGGCTTCTTTTACCTCCCCTACATATAACCGCAATCATCATACCCGTAATTGGTGTTCTATTCTTAACTATACGTAACCTACCTCTCGGAAGTCATCAACGAAATTGGGGAGTATTCTCCACGGGTCTAATCTTAGGACCACTAATCATACTGATCCTGGAAAGCTTAGCTGCTCTCATTATCTTGATTTTAGTCATCTTAGTAATTACCACCAACCCGGAAATGGTTGATAAGATCATTAAGCTATCAGAATGGCTATTAAATAGCAACCCTTCACCCGAATTAGTATTCAACGAACTTGGTCCATACCTAACAAAACCAGTCCCTGTATTCATAGCGCTTCTTTTTGGAGCACTTCTTGTTCCGCTCATCGAAGAAGCAATAAAACCTATAGGTGTCTGGTTGTTGTATGGAAAGAAGTTATCTCCAACAGATGGATTCATTGCCGGTGCAATAAGTGGCGCTGGATATGCGATTTTTGAAAGTCTCATTCTTACTAGTAATTCTCAGGAATGGACTTTATTAGTCTTAGCTCGAATTAGCACTGGAGCAATCCACATCCTTACAACGAGTCTAGTAGGGTGGGCTATTGTTCAAGTGTGGAGTAATCGTCGAATTACTCGTTTAATAATTACCTACAGTTCAGCGATCCTCATCCATGGTTTATGGAATGCATTATCGCTAACTTCATCCTTCACATTTTTAACGGCTGAACTAGGTATTTCATCAAGCACACCACTCATTAATCGCATTGGCATAGTTGCGCCATTTGCTTTACTAGTTCTCGCCTTTGGTTCACTACTCACCATCATGCAGATTAATAAAAAACTCATAATATCTGCCCCCAATATTAATACATTCTAATTACTGCATAGATTTCTTCCAAATTACCCATCTAAAGCATGCTATAATCCCCGCTGATTATGTATGACATATAGAAACTAAGGAGAAGTCGTTTTTTATGTTGGAACTGATATCCTTTTTTATTGATTTTATATTACATCTCGACAAACATCTAAGCGTTATCATTCAGAACTATGGCACCTGGACTTATGCTCTTCTTTTTTTAATAATTTTTATGGAAACTGGTTTCGTTGTGACTCCATTTCTCCCAGGAGATTCATTATTATTCGCAGCTGGAACTTTTGCTTCCCCCGCATTGGGTTCCCCTCTCAATATTTGGTCGCTCTTTGGTTTGCTATGCGTAGCCGCAATCACAGGTGACACTGTTAATTACTGGATCGGTCATTATATAGGTCCAAAGGCATTCAGCGGAGAAATTCGTTTCCTTAAGAAAGAATACTTAGATCGCACACACGAATTTTATGAGCGGCATGGTGGAAAAACCATCTTTCTAGCTCGTTTTATCCCAATCATTCGAACTTTTGCTCCCTTTGTCGCTGGAGTAGGTCAAATGAATTATGGATATTTTCTGACCTACAATGTTGTGGGGGGTATTACTTGGGTTTCCATCTTCTTGTTTGGTGGATATTTCTTTGGCACTTTACCCTTCGTACAAGAAAATTTTACTTTCGTGGTATTTGCGATCATATTTATATCTGTGCTTCCAGCGGTTTTCGAAGCCCTAAAAGAAAGAAAGCGCATCACTCAAGACGCTGAACTTAGCTAAATACAAATTATTAGTTAAATAAATTATGCCAGATTACAACAGATTCTCTTGTAGTCAGGCATTTTTTTATTTTTAACTTATAACAACAATTAATGCAATTGCTTGAGATGCAGTATGGCTAAGACTAATCGACCAGTTATTTAAGTTCATGTCTTCTGATATTTTCGCAGCATATCCATAAAGTTGAAGGATAGGACGATTATTATCACTATATACGATCTCAATATCCTTCCATCCTACAAACCCTATCCCTGTTCCTAGCGCTTTAGCAACGGCTTCCTTAGCAGCAAATCGAGCTGCTAAAGAAGCTGAATTTCTGCGAGTCTCGATTATCTCCCGTTTCGTAAAAATACGATCCAGAAAACGATCACCATATCGTTCTAATACGTCTTCAAATCGATGAATATCAAGGATATCAATTCCAGAGGATAGTGCTTGAATACTTCCCATCTTTATCCCTGAGACCCAGCTACCGCAATAGCTAATTTATCTGGATCCAAATATTTCTGTGTAGATTGTAATATACCTTCTGTAGATAGCGATCTGATCATATCAGGATATTCCCGATAGTAATCCAAGCCAAGTTGGTAACGTTCAATCGCGACCAATGATGCTGCTACACCAGCATTTGATTCTAACGATAATGGCATACGACCAATAATATTTGCTTTACTATCACTCAATTCATCTGCACTTACTGGTTGAGAAGAAAAATTCTTGACTTCTTGTGTGATTAACTCGATTGCTTTTTCGATCTTTTCGGGTGCAACGCCCGCCGATATCTCCCACGGTGAAGGTCCTGGTCCTCCTCCCACGTTACTAGAAATATAATATGCCAAACCAGCTTTTTCGCGTACGATCTCTCCAAGTCTTCCCATCATACCAAATTGCCCAAAAATATTATTACCCACCATTATTGGGATGTAATCTGGACTAAAACGTGAAGGACCTGCTACACCTATGACGATATCTGATTGCGGTTTTCCTGGTATTAATACAGATTTTTTTACCGTTTGAGGGAGAGGGTCAGGAGCATTGATAACTGGAATTGTAGCTTGATCTTGATTCTCCCAATCCCCCAACACTTTTTCAACCGCCGCAATAACACTTTGTGGATCAATACATCCTACAATAGAGATAATCATTCCGTTAGGCCCATAATGCTTTTTATGAAAATCAACAATATCGCTACGCGTTATGGTTTGCACAGTCTCAACTAACCTTCTTCTGGGTGACGATAAGGATGATCCTTATATACGACTTGATCAAACAATAATGCTGCCATTTCACCCGTCTCCTGCGAGCGGATAGACAATGAGGTCAAAAGTTGCGTTCGAAGTTGTTCCAAGTAATTTTCCGGGAAAATCGGATAGCGTAGTATGTCTGCTAAGAGGGATAATAGAATTTCTAAATCTTCAGATAAGGCTCTTCCATTGAAGGTCGCGGAATGTGTACCACTCCCAACACCGAGACTCGCTCCAATTGATTCGAGATCACGATAGATGTCCAGGAAGTTCTTATTTTGAGTACCACGCATTAATGCCGCAGATGTAAAATCAGACAAACCAAGTTTATCCTCACTATCATACAATGATCCAGCTGGTAAAATACCACTAATAAAAACTGATGAACTATAACGGTTTTCTCTTGAAAGAACAGTAATCCCATTCGAGAGAATATGTCGATGAATATCATCAGCGCCGGGTATTGATTGAACCTTCTCATAAAATGGGGATTTAAATTCAACAGATTTTTCTATTATCATTTTTTCCAAATCCATATTAATTAGACCGCTTATTTCCCATTCGGTTGATAAACCCCAATAATCCTCTTTTGTTTATTTAGATATTTCTTGGCTACTTGCTGAACATCATCTGTGGTAACTGCGGATAATTTTTCCTGAAAATTACTCAGCCAATTCTCTGTTGAGATCATTTCGGATATTCCCAACCAAAAAGCATGATTTGTTATTCTTTCGCTTCCATAAGCATATAACGCTTTTGATTGTTTTAATGCTCGTTTTAATTCTTCTGGTTCTGGTCCCGATTCTTGAATTCGATTAATTTGTTCTTCAATTGCATCCAACACATTCTTTATATTACTTTTTGGAGGTAAAATCGTCAGAATAATATTTAAGAAAGGATCAATTGTTGCGTAAAGCATGCTACGTAAGCTAATTGCTAATTCTTTATCAACAATCGCTTGATAAAGTCGAGAAGTTTTATTTGATATACCACCACTAAACATATTCAAGGTACTTGGCCCTGAAAGAAGACTATCAAGAATAATAAAAGGGAAGAAATCAGGATTTGTAGCTTCTGGAGACCGATAACCAACCTGGATATAAGTTGTCTCTCCCGGTCCATCAATCTCAACCCTTCTTTCAGCTAATTGTTCTGGCTCTACATTGGGACTACAGGTTGGAAGTTCAGCTGAGGGTATTTTCTCATAAACATTAATAACTTTATTCAACATCTTTTCAGTATCAAAATCACCTGTTAATGCCAGAACAGTATTCCTTGGGTGATAATACTTTTGATAATGATCAATTAGATCAGCGCTCTGGATGCTTTTAATATCATTCAATTCCCCAATCACCTGATATCGATAAGCATGATCACTAAAAGCAGTGGCTTGCACTGCTTCTGCTAACCGAAAAAGCGGCTCATTCTCATGTCCCTGCCTCTCTGCGACAATCACACCTTTCTCCAATTCAAGATCCTCTGGGAGGAAAAGACTATTTATCATTCGATCTGCCTCTAAATCTAATACAAGATCGATTTTTTCAGTGGGCATTGTCTCAAAAAACACTGTCCAATCTAAGGATGTAAGAGCATTCCAAATTCCACCTTCTCGTGATATCACCCGATCTAATATACCCGAAGGGAAACGCTGCGTTCCTTTAAACTGCATATGCTCAACCCAATGAGAAATCCCCGTCTTTCCTGGAACTTCATTTCGAGATCCAACTCGATACCATATCCATTGACTGATAATTGGAACGGTATGTATTTCTTTTAATAAAACAGTTAACCCATTTGATAATGTGGTTTTGGTAACTGGTGATTCCATAATTGAATACCGTAATTGATCAAGAAACTAATTGAATTGAAAAACTAATCATACCAGGTTTTTAAACACTCTTCCAATCAATCATAACCTTCAAAATTATTAACATCTTCATACTAAGAATTATTAGCAGATATTCATCTGGTTTAAGATTTCATGACACTTGTCGGTTCAATTGCTTATCGCTATAATTACAAAGCAATTTGGATAAATAAAGTCTTCTTAGAAAAAATTCTCTTGGATAACCTGGAGTCTTACACTCATGAAAAATCAAAACAATGAAGGAAAAGTAGCCGTAATTGGGGCTGGACCTGCTGGATTATTTGCCGCCAAAAGATTGACGCAATCCAATATTGAAGTTGCTTTAATCAACCGCGATATTAAACCAGGTGGCTTGGCAGAGTATGGCATTTATCATAACAAGTATAAATTGAAAGCTGGTTTACGGAAACAATTCTCTGAGATCCTTGAAATGCCAAACATTCAATATTTCGGGAATGTAACGATTGGAAGAAAATCTGCGATCACATTGGAAACGATACGGGATCTAGGATTTTCAGCAATCCTTGTAACCGTAGGCGCTCAAGGAACAAAATGGGTAGGGTTACCTGGAGAGGAATTGGAAGGTGTCTATCATGCCAAAGACATCGTCTATCACTACAACAAATTGCCACCATTTAGCACAAAGGAATTCTCTATAGGAGATAAAATTGCACTAATTGGGGTGGGGAATGTCATGATGGACATTGCCCATTGGCTAATCAGAGATTTGAAAGTCTCAGAAGTAATCGCAGTCGCACGGCGAGGACCAATAGAAGTAAAATTTTCCAAACAAGAAATGACCAATATTGCTGCGAATTTAGATATTGATTCATTTAACACCGAAATAAACCGAGTCGCTCCCTTTATGGAAGCAGTTGATCAATCATCAGAAGATGCCAAAAACTTTATCCTGTCTGCACTCCCAAAGGCATTAGTCCCAATTTCTGATACAATTTTTCGTTTCGAATTCTTATCTTCCCCCTCAAGGATTATTGGAACATCAGAAGGAAAAGTATGCGGATTAGAAGTTGAAGACACAGCGTTGATTTCAAAAAATGGTGACACAAAGGTTAAGAAGTTAGGAACAAATCGAATCCTGGGGGTCAATACGGTCATATTTTGTATCGGAGATCGAGTAGATGAAGAATTCGGTCTATCGGTGGAATGGAATGAGTATGTAAAGAATCCACATCCCCAATTCCCAATTGACGGGTTATCTTATGAAGCATATGATAAAACAAAAGAAGAACCAATCCCAGATATTTTTATCGCCGGTTGGGCACGCGAGGCAAGTAGTGGTCTAGTTGGCGTTGCACGAAAAGATGGCACAAATGGTGCGGAGGTAGTGCTCCAGTATCTAAAGACGCTTGACACCAAGAATATTGAAACAGCAGCAATAAAGAACTTTAGAGATAATTTGATAAGAAAGAATATTAGGTATGTATCAAAAAATGAACTAAAGAAAATTGATGCTGTAGAACAAGAAAATGCTTTACGATTGGGCATAAAAGAATATAAAATTAAAACGAATCAAGAGATGTTGGAAGCAATTTCTTAAGTTATTGAAAAAAACTTAATCCCGTCTATAAGGTATCACCAAAATAAATCCTAATGAGATGGTACTCATACCTATCATCAGCCCTATCGCCTGTAAAGGTCCAAAATAAGGAATTGCAGGGTAAATTTGATTACCAAACCCAAATACATCCGCCATCCCAGAAGTAACTGCGACAACATATCCAGTCGCGACCAAACGAAAACCGATATCAGCTGCGATTGTCTTTTGCGTGCTATTCCAGATACTGTTTATTGAAATAAAACCTCCCAAACATATCATCGCTAAGCCAATTAATAATACCGCGATCTGAACAAAACCAATCATTTCAGCTTTATCTAAATTGAATAACTGCGGTTGCACTCCTAACACATAGACAAAAAGACCGATTATTGTAATCGTCAACCCCATTCGTACTTTATACTTAATTGATTTCCGGTAATAATTAGAATTCTTCATTTTTATTCTGGTAAAGCATCCTTCAGTAATTCTATCCAATTTTTGCTAAATATCAATTCGATATCATCCAAAGGATATCCTTTTTTCAACAGAAGTGGAGATAATTTTTGAAGGTCAGCAATCGAATCCATTTCTATTGGGATAGATTGTAAACCAAAACCGCCATCAAAATCCGTCCCGATACCAACATGCTTGGCATCCCCAGCAATTTGACAAATATAATCAATCTGTGAGATAACATCTATAATCGATACCTGATCTCTACGATCGCCTCTCTTCCAACTAGTTTTCAAGAAACTATTGAATGGAACAATTCCGATCACTCCATCTCGATCAATGATTCCTTCAATAGCCTTATCAGAAAGATGACGGTTACTTTCAGATTCGTGTAATAGATTCTGAGCGTTACTATGAGAGGCGATAATTCTACCTGGATAAAAATCCAAGGCTTGTAATAAGGCTATCTCATCCATGTGTGATAGATCTAGAATAAATCCCAATTCTGCCATTGCTTCCAGTAATGCAAATCCTTCAGAAGTCAATGGGCCTGGCTCACCTGTGCCTCCACAAAACCGATTACCAACCCAAGCAGGTCCAATTATCCGAACACCTGCATCCCACCATTCTTCCAATTCAGATAATTCGTCTATGCATTCTGCGCCTTCCATAAGAAAAATAATACCAACTGGATTTGTTATGGCTTGGGTATCATCATTTGCATGAATTTCTCGCTCTCGATCATTTAGAATGGATAGTAAATCGCGATTGTTAAACACCGGTACGAAATAGTCAGGATGATCATTGAACATTCGTTTATAAATATCCAACTGCGCTTGATAAAGCTTCTTTGCTTCAGAAATACTAGTGTAACTGACTTTTTCCCATACATCCGGAATTGAACGAGCTGGTGGCGCAAATAGTGTCGCGAATACTAGAGCGATATTACCTTGCATATATTCTGGATAACCAATAATGGAATCATCTGTTATTTCAATAGTGACGCTGCCCTGTTCTAATGCTCTTGTTTCCTGAACAGATCTTGTATAATCCCGACCAAAAGTAAATATATTCCATGCAAGGTCTTGATGTGCATCAACGATTATCATTAATTCTTCTCCAGTGTAGTAATTTGTGTAGCTATTAATCGATCAAGCTTACCCATAGGGAATTCTACTAATTGGTCAACAGGAACCCAACGAACAGGCGAAGAATTCCTAGGCTGTGCTTCTTGTTTCCGATCAAGTTGGCATAAGTAAACATGTTTAGTTGTTTTAAAATGGGTGTAGGTGTGATGATATTTACCCAAAAAATCGATCACCTTGACCCTTAGATTTAAATTTTCTTGGATTCTACGTTTTAGATAATCCTGTGGATTCTCTTGGGTTTCTAGTTTCCCCTCGGGAAATTCCCACAAACCTCCTAACAATCCATCTGTTGGGCGTTGATTAATAAGCACCTGCTCACGATCAATGATCGCTGCTGCAACAAATATGTGATGAGGAAGTTGAGTCTTTGGTTTAATAACTGGACGTTCTTTCTGAACACCTAAGGCATACGATTTACAACATTTTTTTATGGGACAAGCATTACAATGCGGATCTTTTGGGATACAAATTAAAGATCCAAAATCCATCAATGCTTGATTATAATTCCCTGCAAAACCGGTCGGAATTAATTTCTTTCCGATTTTTTGGAATCTTCGTTCACCTGATCTTGATCCAAGTTCATCTTTTATATTAAAAATTCGTGCAAAGACTCTCCGAAGATTTCCATCCAGAGCAAGCTCATCCATACCAAAAGCAATCGCAGCTATTGCTGCAGCAGTATATTGTCCAACTCCAGGTAGATTCATAAGGGATTTAACATCTTGGGGAATTATCCCGTTCATCTGATGCATAATCATTTGAGAAGAATTGTGCAAGTTCCGTGCCCGACTATAATATCCTAAGCCTTCCCATTGGTTTAGAACATCTTGAAGAGTGGCATTTGATAAGGAAGATAATGTGGGGAAACGTTTCATCCACTGCTCATAATAGGGGATAACCGTTTCCACCCGTGTTTGCTGTAGCATTACTTCAGATACCCAGACTGAATAAGGATTCAAGTTAACACGCCATGGTAAATCACGCCCATTATCACGATACCATGCTAATAAAATGCTTGAAATTTCTGCGAAATTCAAATCTGAAACCCGCTACGCGCTTGCACCACCTTATAATCAAAATTCTCAACATACTCTAAAAGGCGTTGAGTAAGATTATCCCATTCGTCTAATTGTAGCAATTTTTCCAAAGTACTCATACTTGGAATCTGTACAGCAGCCAGTATCTGGGGATCATCGCCATACATCGTAAACCAAGCATCCGTAGGTTCCATTCCCATTTTTTGAAGGCCCGGCATAAAATCGCGGACAACAAATTCAAAATATTCTTGTTCGCGACCTTGCTTGATATCCCAAGTCATTAGTAACTTAATAGCCACAATAGCTGCTCCTGTATTCTTGTTAATTTTGTTCGTGATCTAGTACTACAACATGCGTCTCTGATGGCACACTTGTCTTTGTGATCTTTAGGCTAGGTTGGATTTCTGATTTACCTACTCCCATCTCCTTAAGAAAACGGTTTACTGATTCCAGCTTTAGACTAGAGTTGGTCGTACAATAATGCATCGGAATAACAATACCAGGTTCTAACAAACTAACAATCTCAACTGCTTTTGCTGCGTTAAGTCCCCCTCCACCACCAACTGGAACAAGAACTACATCAACAGCGCCAAGCGCTTCTACCTCTGATTGACTTGGGACTCTCTTTAAATCGCCAAGATGTGCAATATTGATCCCATCGAAATCAAAGACATATAATGTATTTCTAGATTCTTTCGGAGACTGTTTATTACGACCATTCGTACAAACACCAGTAATAAAAACATCACCAATCTCATATTCACCAGGACCAGTTAATACATGCTTTTTCCCACGTATAACCGAAACATTATTATGCCCTGGCGCATCATGACTTACTGTTACGATATCAGCTTTTAACTTTAACGCGCCATAACCCGTAACTTGGTGGTCATAAGGATCAGTTACAACACTAGCCATACCTCGTTCCATCATCCTAAAACAAGATAGACCGTACCAAGTAATTTCCATTCGAACTCCTTTAATTAGACTAGATAAGATATTCCGTCTAATCTTCTTATAGTATATTACTGATTATACAATAAATCACGATAGATAGAAATTATTCTTAATTCTCCATGAAGCACTGATTTTTGCAAACCCAAAAATCGATCATAATCCTTTATCCTCAGAAATTACCTGATCTCAAAGTGATGCTAATAATCAATAAAAACCATTAGATCATCAAAAAAAAACACCTTGTTTTCCTTGACATGATAATCGCTTGAGTTTATAATGCCTTCCGCTAAGTTCCTCGATAGCTCAATTGGCAGAGCGGGCGGCTGTTAACCGCTAGGTTGGAGGTTCGAGTCCTCCTCGAGGAGCTCTGAAAAACGCATCCAAATCGGGTGCGTTTTTTCTGTAATCAGAGTTCCTTCAACACCGAAAAGAAAAAATCTCGTGTCGGATTATTTGACCTACCAATCGACAACAAGTATAATCTTGATAATATCCCAATATACGTAAACAAGCATTCATTTGCAATTCTTTAGAGGCCTTAATGGCATTAAAAGGTAATCTGAGTAACTTTACCATCACACAATTGCTAAACTTGATCAATTTAGCAAAAAAAAACGGCTCATTAATTTTAGAACGGTCTGGTGATAAGATCGAGATTTACTTTAAAAATGGCAAGCTTGCCTATTCCAAAGACCAAAAAAGGGATAATAGCCTTATTAATATACTTTTCTATTCAAAGCTAATTACAAGCAACCAAAAGAAAATATTCACACAAAATGCTGCGTCGATGACCGATAAAGAATTAGGTCTTTTACTCATTAATGCTGATTATCTGCACCAAGAGGAAATCATTACTTGTGTTCAAACTTATTATATGAGTATTCTTAAACAACTTTTTACCTGGAATGATGGTGTATTTCGATTTGATACTGACATTCTTCCTCCAAATGATAAAATTACCGTAAGTGTAAACTTAGAAAATATGATATTAGAAAGTTCTCGACGAATGCAAGAATGGGAAAAATTGAATGATGAGATACCAAGCCTAGAAATGGCTTTGAAGTTCGTAGATCGACCAACTACTAATATTCGTAGCTTAAAATTAAGTTCAAAAGAATGGCGAGTGATATCTTATGTAAATCCCAAGAATTCCATACAACAAATCGCTCATACGACTCATTTATCAGAGCTTGAAATACGTCGAATTGTGTATGGTTTTTTACAAGCTGGAATAGTCGAATTAATCCGACCTACCAGCATGAAACACCTCTCATATGAAAGCTCCCGTATAAGAGCACATCAGACCAGCCCCGAACAACAAAAATCACTCATCAACAAGATCATCGATAGAATACGTTCACACTAGGGACAAATGAAAAAAAATCCTCTATGTAAGAATAAGGATATGATTTAATGCAAACCGTGAAGATGGTCATTACAGGACCGTTTGACGCTGGAAAAACAGCATTCATTAGTTCTGTAAGCGAAATCGACGTCGTCTCCACTGAACGCAAAATCTCTTCGGATGCAGAAAAAATTAAGGAAACAACAACGGTTGCCATGGACTTTGGTCGCATTACAATTGATGATGAACTTATATTATATTTATTTGGAACACCAGGGCAAAAACGATTTGATTTCATGTGGGAAATTCTGTCAGAAGGAATGTTGGGGTTTGTTGTCGTCATCGATAGTTCCAGACCAGAAACTTTTCGAGAAGCGCGTAGCATTTTAGAGACATTTCGCGCATATGCGCCTACACCCTATGTCGTAGCTGCGAATAAACAAGACTTACAGGATTCATGGGCAATTGATGATCTGAGGATCGCTTTAAGGCTAGATCCAAAGATTAAGTTACTCCCTTGTATCGCCATTGATCGAGAATTTGTAAAAAATACACTTCTTGAGTTGCTTTATTGTATCCTAGATGAAATTGATTTAGAAATCAAGGAGAAATAATCGCCACATAAATATAACGTAATACAAAGGTGTGAATTTTCCCAATCATAAATTATTCATGCAATAGTAATTAAGCGCCTAAAGGGATATTTATAATTTATCAACATAACCAGCATTATTTTAAAACACAAGGTATAATCTTGGGGATATAACCAAAAGAAACTTAAAGACTTTGATGATTAAGTTCAAGGATATTCACCAATGGCAAAAATATTGATTGCGGAAGATGAATTTGATACGCGCGAATTGATCTCCTTTACCCTTAAACATGCGGGACATGAAGTGATCTCCACACAAAATGGTGAAGAAGCAATCAAAACAATTGAAACAGAATTACCAGATTTGGTTTTATTAGATATCCGAATGCCTCGTAAGAGCGGGTATGAGGTCTGTAAATTGATAAAAGAAGGCGAGGAAACAAAACATATTCCGGTGTTATTTCTATCTGCAAAAGATCAAGAAATCGAAATTATTGATGGCATGCAAGCGGGTGCTGATGCTTATATCTTAAAACCATTTTCACCCGACAATCTGATACAACAAATCAGCGTATATCTCAATGACTCTTTAAAATAAATCCTGTTTTGTGGTATAACCATCAAATAGTAATAATCCGTACAGCACAAAGATATCTCACTGATCCATCACTTCTTGACATTACTACACAGCTTCGTTATACTAAAAATACAAATAAAGCATTGACTAAACCCATTGTAGCTCAAAATTTGCACAATAAGTTGATGCTGGAAAAAATGCACGGGGAGCCTGAGGAACAGGCTGAGAGGAGGGTTCTTTTACCCTCGACCCGCGAACCTGATCCGGGTAATGCCGGCGGAGGAATCGCAATTACTATCTAAAAAAACCTCCTCTGGCAAAACCAAATGAGGAGGTTTATTTTTGCGAGCCATTATTATAGCCAATGGGAATTTAGATCAACCCATAATATTAAAACCTAATGACATTTTAATCGCTGCTGACGGTGGAACTAATCATTGTCTTAAACAAGGACTATCCCCATCCGTCATCTTAGGTGATCTGGACTCTATAGACTCTTTTACTATCGACAAACAAAAAAAATCTGGCACTGAAGTCTTCCAATATCCAAAAAAGAAAGATTATACAGATTTGGAAATTGCCTTGCAATACGTTCAAGAATTGAAAGTGAATGAAATCATCATATATGCAGCTTTAGGCAATAGATGGGATCAGTCAATTGCCAATATTTTACTTCCAATAATTTTTAAATCGATACCTATACGATTAATTGATAAAAATCAAGAGTTAGTCTATATCGAAGGTCCAGATAAAAAAATCCTAAATGGGCAAATTGGAGACACTATTTCGCTGCTTCCATTAACTGCTGCTGTTGATGGCATTACAACAACTAACCTAGAATATCCACTACAAAAAGAAAGTCTCGTACTAGGCAGCACTCGCGGAATCAGCAATGTTTTCTTATCCAACGAAGCATTGATTTCATTAGAACAAGGGATATTACTATGTGTGATCACTCACAATGCCTCCACACCTTGATGATTTAAAAAGGTTAGAGACGATTTTTTTCGTACTCTACCACTTTAATATGTGAAGGAGTTGAAAATGTATATGAAAAGAAAAAACCTCTATATAATTTTATTTTGGATATTGGTACTGTTCACCTTATCAGCATGCATAGCAAAAGATGAATCTATTTCAAGCAAACCTCAATCTCTAAAAGTAATGACCCATGACTCGTTTGCCATTTCAGAATCAGTCTTGGAGGAATTTGAAAAGAAAAACAATATCCAAGTTCAATTCATTAAAAGCGGTGATACAGGGACAGCGCTGAATAAAGCCATCCTATCAAAGAACAATCCGCTGGCAGATGTCTTTTATGGCGTAGATAATACCTTTCTTAGTAGAGCTCTCAATGAAGATATCTTTGAGTCCTATGAATCACCAAGATTGGTCGAAATTGGTGATGAATTTAAACTAGATCCACAAAACCGAGCCCTACCAGTTGATTTTGGAGATGTGTGTCTAAATTACGATATTCACTATTTTGATAGTGTGGGTATTGATCCTCCTGAATCTCTGAACGATCTAATAGAACCAGACTATAAAAGTCTTTTCGTTGCTCAGAATCCTGCCACATCCTCACCTGGTTTAGCATTTCTATTGGCTACCATTGGGAATTTCGGAGAAGAAGGTTATTTGGATTATTGGAAAGCCCTTGTTGACAACGATGTGTTAATTGTAAATGACTGGGAAAACGCATATTACACTGAGTTTAGCGGTTCATCAGGCCAAGGTCCACGTCCAATCGTTGTTTCTTACAACTCCAGTCCTGCATTTGAAATCATTTACGCAGAAGAACCTCTTGAAAGTCCTCCAACCGCAGCCATTGTGAGTGATAATTCTTGCTTCCGTCAGATTGAGTTTACTGGAATTCTAAATGGAACCAAGAATCGCGAGAGTGCAGAGAAATGGGTCGATTTTATGCTCTCCGCTAGTTTCCAGGAAGAGATGCCATTACAAATGTTTGTATTTCCAGTTAATCAAAATGCGTCTCTAAACGAAACCTTTGTATCCCATCTGAAATTTCCCGATATCACCGCTCAAGTACACCCAGACCAAATTGCTGCAAAACGTGAAAAATGGATTCGGGAATGGACAGAAACCGTTCTGAGATGAGCAACAGCAGAGATAATATCAGGAAAACCATTGGACTATTATTTTTATGGCTAGCTCCCTTGGCTTTCCTGACGTTTTTTTATTTCTATCCCCTCGGTACGATTCTGCTTACTAGTTTAGAACGTTCTGAAAATGGATTGGCTACTCTCATTTTAGAAATATTTCAATCAACATCAATCAAGAATGTAATCGGATTCACTTTCTGGCAAGCTGCTTTATCAACAATACTTACCTTATTGGTCGGATTACCAGGAGCTTATCTATTTGCTCGTTACGATTTTAAAATCAAGCCAATTCTTCAAGCAATCACGGGGATCCCTTTTGTCCTACCAACAATGGTTGTGGCTACTGCCTTTAACGCATTACTCGGTCCCCAAGGTTGGTTGAATATCGTGTTAATAGACCTTTTTAATCTCACCCACTCACCAATTCAACTAACAAATTCATTAACCGCTATACTAATTGCACATATTTTTTATAATACAACCATTGTATTACGCATGGTCGGTGATTTTTGGTCACATCTGGATCCTCGTATTGGTCAAGCTGCTCAAGTACTAGGCGCCAATAAAATCCAATCCTTTATCCATATTACACTACCGATATTAATCCCTGCGATTGCATCTGCTGCCCTGTTAGTATTTATATTTGACTTCACATCATTTGGCGTCATTCTTGTTCTTGGTGGTCCTAGATTTGCGACACTTGAAGTAGAAATTTATTACCAAACAATCAGTCTTTTTAATCTGCCTATGGCCGCCACATTATCGATCATTCAGTTAATCTCAACTCTTTCACTCACCATTATTTATACTCGCCTTTCTTCTAGATTAACAAGACCGATTAAGCTTTTACCGAAGCAATTCACCCAACGAAAAACAAAAAATTGGCAAAGTCGCTTGAGGCTAATCGTTGTGATGGGTTTTATTCTATGCCTTTTCCTCCTTCCAATGATTGCTCTTGTCCTGAGATCATTTACTAGGATTGAAACATCAGGAATAACGAATCAGCCTTTTGGTATTCCATTCACCTTGGATTTCTATCGAGAATTGAATATCAATCGTACGGATTCATTATTCTACATACGCCCAATTGTATCCATTCTAATTTCCCTTGGTTATGCACTTATCACCGTTTGCCTCGGTCTTCTCTTAGGTCTACCTGCTTCTTGGGCTTTCGACCTTAATCGAGAATCGACTCTAACCCGCTTCAT
>Ga0172370_10000554_pt1 | contig 58385 bp, 47 predicted proteins | sample LakKiv5m_FD_114538 | JGI IMG/M metagenome (GOLD analysis project Ga0172370, IMG submission 114538) | Freshwater microbial communities from Kabuno Bay, South-Kivu, Congo - kab_022012_11.5m | ecosystem: Environmental > Aquatic > Freshwater > Lake | place: Democratic Republic of the Congo... | reverse complement strand
GGACATGAGCCGCTGGCCGACCGTCAAGCATTTCACCTCGTGGCTGGGCCTGTGTCCCGAGAACGCCAAAACCGGCGGCAAGATCATCAAGCGCGGCACGAAGCCCAGCGCCAACCGGGCGGCCGCCGCCTTGCGTCTGGCCGCCCAAAGTCTGATCCATAGCGACAGCGCCCTGGGCGCCTACTGTCGTCGTATGCGTAGTAAGCTTGGCAAAGCGCAGGCGATTACGGCGACGGCCCATAAGCTGGCCCGCATCATTTACGCGATGTTAAAGACCAAGACTCCTTACAAGGACCCCGGCGCCAACCATCTGGAAGCACAGGTACAAGAGCGCCAGCTCACGAACCTGAAGCGCCAGGCCAAAGAGTTGGGTTACGAACTGACACCCAGCGCCGCCTGAGCACGGCCTGACTCGACCTGGTCCTGGCTGACCCTGGCGTCGCTAACGCCGGGGCGTTGCCGCGTCCGGCCCCGCTCGAGTGGGCGACCCTCTCGGCCGCTCAATTCGGCCCGATGCGCCCGCACTAACCCCGCAAAGCACGACTTTCACCGTCAAAGTGCCGCTTGGGCAGCTCCAACGGCTCTCCTCCCCACCGTGCCACTCAATGTGTTTCTTGGCAGGCGTGGTGTCCCGAATTACGACCTCTTGCACCAAACACCAGATGAGGGACGGCAAGATGGCTCAGAAATGCCCTTGATCTAGAACCCGATCCGCTTCGGGCGCGGTGTCGTCGATCAAGGCTTGAATCTTGTCAACCATGCGCTGGAATACGTCCGAGTAGAATTGCGATGAATCAAGGAATTCCTCATACTCCTGTCTGTGCTTTTTGCACTCATCAGCAGTGCGGCATTCCTGCCTTACGTTGGAGGACATGCGTTTGGCTTTACGAACAATGAGAACGTCATCAATGTGAGTGGATGTGATTGAGACAGGCGTCATATCCAAGAACTCGCATACAAGGAAGTACAACGACGATGGTACCGCAATCTTGAGATCGCGACTCGTTGCAACTGCCTCCTGGAACATCGTCTTGTCAAGATTAGTCTTGCATTCCACACAGACGTATCCCAGATGAGACTCGAGGGTCTCAGCTCCTCGGAAGTCCTTGTCGAAAGAGGTCATCATGTACAGCCGCTTACCCAAGATGAAATCTTGGTCTTTCGTCCGTAGTATAGGCTTCCCGCCACTTCCCAAGTTAGCCAACGATGAGCCAAAGCTCAAACCGGCGAATGTCTTGCGCGGGCCAAGTTCGAAAGTCATGTCGCCCAAACGAACGCCGCGAAAGATAAGTTGTGGCAGGAATTCCTCCAAGATCGTGTTATCCAGCTTCAGTTGTCCCTTCTGCCTATATAGGAAGTTGTCCGGGCTATCGAAGATCAGATCAAGCTCAATAAACTTCTTGTATCGGTTGGTCGCTTCCACAAGCTTCGCAACAGTGTCGCCCTGATCTTGTTTTACGCTCTCCAAGGCACCAATCCACTCACGGTATCGCTTGATGGCTTCTCCTACTCGCGGTCTATCGGCATCCGGTAGGCGTGGGTTTCGCAGCAATGCATTGAGTTTGTCAAAATGAGGCGTCGGGAGTTGCGGATAAATCGTGCTCATGATATCACCAGGTTTCTCCTTGACCATCATCACGAAGTCCCTTGTGTGGTAGGAGGCATAGTTGTTGCTACCGAAAGTCGGGGTGCCCGAAATGCTGGTTGATCGATCAATGGCATCAGTCAGGAGCCCGCGATTGCTCTCAGGTACTCTGCTCAGGGCATCATCAAGGCATGTCCGGGCAACTGACCTGCCAATACGGCACGGCAATGATTCATCGAGCACGCTGGCTTCTCTTGTCAGATTAAGTACATCTTCGCGAATTGATTCACCGAAGCGGTTTGTAAAGGCTCTTTTCTGACGGAGAACAACCGAAAACAACCCCGATCCGACGGCGATCTGCTCAATGATGTCGGCATTGTAGAAGGACGTTCCAAGTACTCTCGACTCGTGACCAACAATGAAGACAGCGCGCGCCTTTGGCTTTAGAACCCTAGCGAGCTCCTGAAGTGCTTTTGTCATATCTATGCAGTACTGCACCACCGTATAGAACCGATTTGACCGGTTTGCACGGTTTGAGCCGATTTCCGACCTCGCAACACGTAGCAGATCCCATCCGAGGACCTCAGCAGATCGTCGGTAGTTCTGGTGGTAGTTGAAGACGTTGATATATGGTGGTGATGTTATCGCAAAATCGATCGCTTCGGACTCAAGCGGTAGCGCCCTAGCATCCTGTAGATCGGCCTTGATTCTCTGGGTAGAATATGGCAACTGCTGAACTAGTCCAGCCAAAGCTGCAAACTTGCTCACGACGAAGTCATTAGTCAGGTGGTTGTTGTGAATGTCAAGAAGCACCACAAGCGCGTTGCAGAGTATCTTGGCCTGTTCGCTGATCGACGCTCCTACCCTTACAATCCTCTCCTCTAGCTCATCTCCTGAGAGCGACTGATCGGCGAATATCACAACAGGGAACTCCTCCTCGATTTTGATGCTTAGTTCTGTAAGGATGAGTTTTCTCGTCTCTGACGGGATGTTGGCGAACTCATAGACCTTACTGAAACTCCACGCAGATGGGTTGATCTCGAAACCATACGCAGGAAGAGACAGAGCCGCCGCTTCATGGAGAACGGTTCCACTACCCACAAAAGGATCAAGCACCACAGAGCCTGGAAGGCAGTATGCGTTAAGCAAAAGCTCGACCAACTGGGGCGAGAACTGCCCGCGCCAAGCGAAGAGATTCGATCGGCGTTTATCTTCTATGTCGAGGGCTTCTTGGGGCAACGGTCTGTCGAAATCCTTCAAGACTAGTTCCCTCTCAAAACACGCCTATTAAGAGGCTACGCTGCGCTACGGGCCTTCCGAGGCCCGCGCTTGGCCCCTTGTTGCGCCTGGCTGCCGCGGTAGCTCGGCGCGATGATGGCGAAAAACCGGCAACGGCTGACATCCTTCATCCGGCTTGCCAGGCGGGGTTCGCTTTTCTCCAACGATTCAAGGCTAGCGGTCGTGGTGATGACCGTGGGTAGCCGTCCGGCGTAGCGGTGGTTGAACAATTGAAACAACTTCTCCCTGGCCCAGGGCGTGGCGCTTTCGGTGCCCAGGTCGTCCAGGATCAGCAGCGGAGCGGTGCGCACCTGATCGAAGACCCGGTCGAGAGTCGCGGTGCTGGCAGGGCTGAAGGTGGCGCGCAAGTGGTCAAGCAAGTCAGGCACGACGACGAACATGGGCGTGGGACGCCCCCGGACCGCCTGGTAGTTGGCGATGGCGGCCGCCAGGTGTGTCTTCCCGCAACCATAGGTACCGCTGAGCACCAGCCAGCCAGCAGGCTCTTCGGCAAAAAGACGGGCCTGAGAGACCGCCCGCTCCAGGTTCTCCTGCTCTTCGGGCGTCAACTCCCCTTTGCGCAAGGAAAAGCTGTCGAAAGTCTGGTCAAGATGGAGCATCAGAGTGCTCAGGCTGCGACCGCTGCGATCGAACGTGCCGGTGCCAGATTGCCCATAGCGAAAGTCAGGGGCAGGAATATCGAATTTCTGGCTGAGATCAAGGTCGGCCAGCCGGGAAGCGATGCGCGGGTCGAGTTCCTCCAGCCGCTGGTTGGTCGTAATCACGGTAGCCAGCCGGTTGTTGTAACGATGATTCAAGATCTGGAACAGCTTTTCCTGGGCCCAGGGCGTACTGTTGTGTGCGCCCAGGTCGTCCAGGATCAGCAACGGCGTCTCGCGAATCATCTGCATCCGCTCGTCCAGACCGGTGTCGCTGCTCGGTGAAAAGGTGGCGCGCAGATAATCGAGCAGGTCGGGCACAACGACAAAGAGCGCGGGACGACCGAGGGCCACGTTGTAGTTGGCAATGGCCGCGGCCAGGTGCGTCTTGCCCGCGCCGTAACCGCCCATCAGCACCAACCAGCCCTCCGGCTGCCGGGCGAAGCTCAAGCTCAGCTCGTAGACGGTGTGCAGATCGCGGCGGATCGATTCGGGCAGGCCCGCCGCATCCGGCGAGAAGTTGTCGAAGGTCATCCGATCCAGCGCGCCCAGATTGCTGACGGTGCGCAGATCCAGCGCGCGTTCGGCCGCGATGCGCGCCTGCGTGCAGCGACACGGTACCGCCCGGTTGAAGTCCGGGTGACCCGGCGGCACATCGTATACCAGGAAGCCCTTGCCTTTGCAGATGGGACAGGGCTCATTGGATCGCAGATTGCCCATTGCGGATTGCGGATTGATCGGCCGGCTATCAGGCTTCTCAGGTAACTCCAGGATTTCACCGACGCGCTTCACATACGTCTCCCTATGCCGCTACCGCGGCCTCCGATCCATCATCTATCGTCCATTGTCTATCGTCTATCGTCCATCGTCTATCGTCCATCGTCTATCGTCCATCATCTATCCCGCTTCCGAGACCGCGGCCTCGGCCATGGCATCCAGCATGGCCTTGTTTTCCACATTGAGCAGGTACGGGTTGAACAACTGACCCAGGCAGAACAGCATCAGGACGGCACCCAGCACGGCTACCACCGCGCCCGGATCGAACCGGCCGCCGGCCCACCCTGCCAGAGCCGCGCTCACCGGCCAGGTGAACTGGGCGATCAACCGGCGCACCGAAAAGACGCGGCCTTGCAGTTCCCGCGGCGTCTGTGTCTGCCAGATGGTCTGCGAGTGCGAGTTCATGATCGGCACCATCGCATCCAGGATGAAGACCATCGCCGCCGAGACGTACAACCAGGACGACAGGCCGAATGCGATCTGAGCCAGGCTGGCGAGGATCAGGGGCACCACGACACCGTAGACCCGCTTCGTCTTCAGGCCTCCCCACGCGCTGATGAAGAGTCCGCCGACCACTCCGCCGATTGCAGTGACAGTGCTCAACAGCGCGAGCGCCGTCTCGTACTGATAGCCCAGTGCCGTCCAGTTGGTCGCCAGGTTGAACTTGACCAGCAACGGCTGGAACACGCCCAACGGCCCGGAAACGAAGTTGGCGACGGTGAAGGTGCCCAGCAGCCACAGCAACGGTCGGCGGTGCCAGATGTACAGCCCACCCGCTTTGATGTCGGACCACATGCTCTTCCTGACCTGCCCATCGGCGCTCACCAGATCGGTGCGCCTGGGCGACGGGATGAACAGGAAGATCAACGTGGCCGAGGCCACGAAAAACGTGACCGCGTCGATCAGGATCGGCAGTGCCGCGCCGTCGGAGAGCCCGGCCAGCAGCGCGCCGGCCGGACCGCCAAGGGCCCCACGCCGTGCGAGCGCGGGGAGGGCGATCAGCGCCGCGGCCAACGCTGGCGACAGGATGCCCGACAGCGCCCACATGGTTTGCATCATCCCGTTGGCGCGCGGCAGCTTCTCCTCGGGCACGATCATCGCGTAGGAGGTGTCGAACGCCGCGCCGTGAAATGCGCCGAAAACGGCCATCAGCACGATCACTATCACCAGCGACCAGAGTTGCAGGGCTCCGCTCAGCACCAGCGCGGCCAGCCCCAGGCTCAACAAACCGTTGACAAAATCCATGGCCATCATGGTGCGCTTGCGGTCATGCCGGTCGGCCCAGGCGCCAGCGATGGGTGCGCCAAACACCACCGGGATCGCGAACGCCAGGTTGATGGCCGCCAACGCAGCGGCAAGCTGCGGCTTCTGCTCGGGCCGCGGGTATAGCGTCTGTGTCAGCCAGATGTTCATGGCGAACAGCGTCAACGCGCTGCCGAATACGGAAACAGATTGCGTGCTCCAAACGATCAGGAAAGTGCGCCAGCCGTTGGGCGGCGGTTGATATGCTACGGGTTCGTTGCTCAAGAAAAAACCTCGCTGTCGGGAAACGGGGGATCAGGTAGGTATCAGGTATTAGGTATTGGATATTAGGTATTAGACGACAAGAGTCTGCCCCTTGACTCCTGATCCCTGACGCCTGACGCCTGATGCCTGACGCCTGATGCCTGATGCCTGACGCCTGACGCCTGATGCCTGATGCCTGACTCCTGCTAATGTTCCACCAGGTTCTCGTACCCTTCCGGCACGTAGTAGCGTTTCCGCGCCTCGGCATCTTCCGGCGTAGCGGTCTTGCCGGGGCCTTCACCCCGTCCTTCCACCCGCCACCGCTCCAGGATGCGCAGGACGTAGCGCCAACTGCGCTTGTTCAGCTCGACCGCCTCCCGGAAAGCGTCGGCGATCCACGACGCCGGATAAGTCTTTTCCGCGTCACGTAATTCCTCCGCGATCATCGGGGTGAGCAGGCCGATGTTCTGCTCGTACAGCACGAAAACCGGCGGGCGTTCCGATTCGAGCTGGACATCCTCGCCCAGGTCGGCCAGCAGATCGAGCTCGCCTGCACGCAGTCGCTCCAGCACTTCGCGGCCGTTGGCGCTGTTGATCATGTACCATTCTTCGACCGCCTCGCCGCGCTGCACGGTAACGTGCAACAGCGCGCCGCGCGCCACTGCCCGTTCCAGCCCATCCCGCAGCGCCGCCTCCCCCCCTGTCTGATGTGTCGTCAGGCCCTCAAGCAGGCGGCGGTCCTTGAGCAGCTCATCCAGCCGCGCATAGCGCAGCTTGCCATGCTTCCGGGCGATCAGCCAGAAGAGGTGCAGGATGACCTTCAGCTCGGCCAGGTTGTCCACCAGCGGCAGCAGCTCACTGAAAAACTGGCTCGGCACCGGCGTGGTGGTCAGCTTGCCGGCAGGAAACCCGGCGAATCCTTGCATTTGATCGGTCATGTACGAATTCCTGCACGCAGCGTTCTAACGTTCAACGTTGAACGTTCAACGCACCTCGAGGGGTTCACGCACAAACTCCAGATCGGCGAAACGGGTCAGCTCTTTCTGGAAAAAGAGCGGCACCGTGTCCGTGGGGCCGTTGCGGTGCTTCGCCACGATCACGTCAGCGATATTCTTGCGCTCGCTGTTCTCCTTGGTCATGTCCTCGCGGTAGATGAACATGACGATGTCGGCGTCTTGCTCGATAGCGCCCGACTCGCGCAGATCCGATAGCTGTGGCTTGTGATCGGTACGCTGCTCCACCGCGCGGGAGAGCTGCGAGAGCGCAATCAACGGTGCCTCGACTTCGCGCGCCAGGCTTTTGAGCGACCGGGAAATGTAGCTGATCTCCTGTACCCGGTTTTCGCTCCGGCTGCCTTCCCCGCGCATCAATTGGAGGTAATCGACGATGATCAGATCCAGCCCGTGCTCGGCCTGCAAGCGCCGCGCCTTGGTACGCAGCTCCAGGACGGATGCGGCCGGTGTGTCGTCGATGAACAGCATCGTCTCCGATAACTCCGCCGCGGCTCGCACCAGCATCTCCCACTCATCGTCATGGATGTCGCCCTGCCGCAGCCGTTGCTGCTCGATGCCGGTCTCCATAGAGAGGAGGCGCAGCACCAACTGCTCGGCGCTCATTTCCAGGCTGAAAAACCCGACAACCTTGCGGTAACGCCGCGAAGCGTTCAGGGCGAAATTTAACGCAAGGGCAGTTTTCCCCACCGAAGGCCGCGCGGCCAGGATGAGCAGATCCGACTTCTGAAAACCGCCCAGCAGCTTATCCAGCTTGGTGAAGCCGCTGGGTACACCCAGGATATCGCCCTGGTGGCGGTGGAGAAAGTCGATCCGGTCCACCACATTGTGCATGACCTGCCGCACGGGCACCAGATCGCGGCGCACCCGGCGTTCGGAGACGTTGAAGACGAGCTGTTCGGCGCGGTCGACGACCTCGTCGATGTCCTCGGCCTCCTCATAGGCCAGCGCCGCGATCTGCCCCGCCGCGCCGATGAGCCGACGGAGGGTCGCGGTGCGCTCGACGATTCGCGCGTAGTGCTCGACGTAGACGGCCGACGGGACGCCGTTGATCACCGATGTGATGTAGGCTGCCCCGCCGACTTCTTGCAGGATATTGCGGCGCTCCAGCTCGTCCACCAGGGTGACGAAATCCGCCGGCTCACGCTTTTCATGCAGATCGAGAATCGCCTGGTAGATCCAGCCATTCTTCTCCCGGTAAAAGTCATCAGCCTCAAGGAAGGAAGCGATCTTGATCACTGCGTCGGGATCAATGAGCAAAGAGCCGAGGACGGCTTCCTCGGCTTCCGGGTTGGCTGGGATGGTTTTGTCGAGCTTATCCATACTGGGACCTGCCACACTGACCAAAAGCCTGGGCGCAGATGACAAGGCCGGCCCTGAAAGCCGGCCCCTGGGTCGCACCTATCGGCTGGATGATCGTCCAGGATCGGACCGATCGCCCGATCAGCCCAACCCGCTGAGATCCAGTCCTTCCAGGAAGTCCCGGAAGGCCTCAGGCGTGTTGGCTTCCTCGGAAGTTGTCTCGGCCTCTTCTGAAACGCCGGTCACCAGGTCCGGTTCTGGCGTGATTGCCGCCTGCTCCATAACATCCGCATCGACAAACACCGGCACCTGAGCGCGTACAGCCAGTGCAATCGCGTCGCTGGGACGGGAGTCAATCGCCAGGCGTTTGCCATTCACCCGCAGCGTGATTTCGGCGTAGTAAGTGTCGTTGCGAAGCTCCGTAATGGCAACCTGAACCACCTCGGCACCCAACTGTTCAATCGTGGCTTTCAACAGGTCATGGGTGAGCGGCCGGGCGACTTCCACATCCTGGAGCTCGATGGTGATCGCATCGGCCTCGAACGGACCGATCCAGATAGGCAAGTAACGCGCCGAATCCGCATCCTTCAGCACGACAATCCTGTGCTGTGACATCAGGCTCACGCGCACACTGTCGATATTGACCTGCACCATCATCGTTCGCCTCCTGCGGTAGGCTCTGAGGGCTGACCACCCCTTGGCCACCGACGGCGGGATTATACCACAAGCCCCGAGTACGGCCAACAAGTTTCTTGAGACCCGCATCTACTTGAGCACCGCTCGCGATGACTTGGAACACGATCACTGGCGCGGCGCAACCAATCGAGCCTACTAGGCCATCTTCCATGTGACCTCGGCGGCTTTGCTTTGGCTTGACGTGGAACGCGTGAAGCACTCCGGCATACAGTCAGCGTTCAACGAGCTTTTTGTGAAGCCGGGCGTCCTCGAGCCAGAATACGGGAGGATTTACAGCCGCGCCCGAAAGGCCCGCGAAGAGCAAGATTGCGATCTGGAAGCTGCCCCGCTCACCGCGGACGAAGCGGAGCATATCGTTGCAGGCGCCGAACGCTTTCTAGCACGCCTGGAACGCTACTTGCGGGAGGCAGGTGCGATCGGGTAGCTTCGAGATGTCGCCGCATACCCGGGAAAATGGGGGGCGCACGCCTTGTCAATAGCGTGCGCCCCGCTGTTTCAAGTTATGCCGGGATAGCTCAAACCATCTCGGCGCCTTCCGGCTCATCCGGCTTGCGGTCGAGGAACTCGATGCCCTGGGCAACGACCTTGGTAAGATACTGCGTCTCGCCCTTTTCATCCTCCCAGCGATCGGTATGGAGCCGGCCCTCGACGTAGACCAACCGGCCTTTTTTCAAATGTTGCTGGCACACTTCGCCGAGCTTGCCCCAGGCTTCGATGTTGAACCAGTCGGTCTCCTCCTGCCGTTGGCCCTCGGAGTTGGTCCAGTTCCGGTTCACAGCGACAGAGAAGCGGGTGGACGGCGTGCCTTTGGGCGTGTAGCGCATTTCGGGATCACGACCCAAGCGGCCGATGAGCTGAACACGATTGAGCGATGCCATAGCGACCTCCTTGCAGGTGAAACGTGAGAGGACCGCTGGGGGAAGGTCGGTCCGAAGGCATAATGAACGCCGCGTCACCTCGCGCGCGGCAGGCACATGAGAGGTGCCACGACGCATTATGGCAGAATACGTGCCCGGTGTCAAATGTGGAATTGTGGCAAGCAATCATTCCAACCAGAAGGATCAGAGATTCGCCGGTTCAGGCGTACATCGCTGGCCGGCGGTCCGCAAAGAGATCGTTGCGAGCCGTCACGCGCTTGTCGTCGGCCGCGGCCGGCTCGATCTCGACTACCGCCACGTGATCTCCCGCGATCGGCGCCTGGGCCAGCCGCTCGCCGCGCGGTGTCATGATCTGGGAGGCGCCGGTGAAGGTCAGGCTCGACCGATCAAGCGCTTCCGTACCATAACGGTTTGTCGTGACCGCAAAGACGCGGTTCTCCAGGCAACGCGTGACCATCGCGGCCTGGCAATAAGGCAGCACCAGGTTAGACGGATGCGCGATGATCTGTGCCCCGCGAAGCGCCAGGGTGCGGGCGGATTCAGGGAAAAACCAGTCGAAGCACACCATCATGCCGATGCGGGCGTTACCGTGCTCGAAGATGCGGAAGCCGGTGTCGCCTGGACGGAAAAGCAGCTTTTCATCAGCGAAAAGGTGCGTTTTACGATAGATCTGGATCACGCCGGACGCATCCACCGCGGCCGCCGAGTTATACAACCCCTCCGCCGCCTGTTCCGCGAAGCCGGCCACGATCACGCCACCCGTCTCGTCTGCCAACCGGCGCAGCGCCGCCAGGAACGGACCGGAGCCATCGCCCGGCTCAGCGCAGGGAGCCAGCTCATCAGGCGTGGCGTAGAGGTAACCGGAGTTGGCCAGCTCGGGCAGCACCAGCAGATCAGCCCTGACGTTGGCCAGCAGTTGCTCCACCGCGGCGACGTTCGCTGCGACATCGTGGCGCGCCGGGGAAAATTGAGCAAAACCGATCTTGAACATCGTGCCTCCGTTTCTGCGTTGAGCGTTCAGCATCGTACGTGCTAACGCGCCATCAGGATCTCACCCGTCGCCAGGTCACCCGGCGGGCTTCATCATCATACAGCGCATAACACGCCCCATCTCCATCGTGAGGCATCCCCACACTCCCCACACCCACCAGCCAGCACTCCCCATCCTCAATCGTAAAACTCGAACCGTCCATCCGGACAGGCACACCGCCGGGCACCCACCGCCACGCTTCCTGGATGTGCGTGTGGCCGTGGAAGAAGAGCGATGCGCCCCCTGCCTGTAGCTCGGCCAGGGCGGCCCGACGTGCGTCCTCAGAGCGCCACAACGATGGGAAAACATCCGACCAGTGCAGATCGTACCTCCGCAGGTAATTGACCACGCCGAGGATCGAAAGCCCATCCGGCCAGACCGGGCTGGCATGGGCGGCCCAAAAGCCGTCGCCGCGCAATTGAGCGGGCCAGTGCGTCACCCAGTTGCGGTAAGGCGGTGGCAGGCCGCGCACCCCGGACGCTTCCCAGTTACCGAAAACACACGTCGCCCCGCGCGAATCCAGTACATCGAGCGCCGAGATGCCGCCGATATCCCCCAGCGCAACGACGCGCGTCGCGCCCAGCACACGTGCGTCGAAAAGTACGTGCTTCAGCCGATCTCCCCGGCCGTGAACGTCGGAAACGAACGCCCAGATGCTCATGGGTCAACCGATAGATGACAAGATTGCCAAACCGAAAGCCGACCACGCCATGATACCCGCGGGACGCCGCTCCGTCAAACGGTCCCGCAAGGACAGGGATTCCCAAAAGTGATGTTTCGTGCGTCGGATAAGTACCCTTACGTATGGGAAAGCAGATCGTAACCGTGTAAGTTGGCTGTGCGCCGGGCCGAGGCGGAGGCGTCTATCATTGGTGGTCTGATCGGTTTGGTCAACGCATTTCGAGCTCAACGTCGCCGCCGCGGTCCGCAGGTTCGAGGTTCCCCTCCATGAATGCAAACGCGTTCGCCTTTCTCCAACAGGCCATGACCGCCGATGGCGGCTGGGGCTACAGCCTCGATCAGGCGTCATCGGTCGAGGCAACGGCGGCGGTCGCGCTCGCCGCACAAGACGACCTCGCCGATGCCGACCTGGAACGCTCCGCGGTCGCCTGGTTGCGGGCCGCGCAACATGCAGACGGTGGTTGGGGCATGAACAAGGACGACATCGAAAGCATTTGGACAACTGGCTGGGGCGTGCTGGCGTTGACGAGCACAGGCAGCGCCGAAGACGCCGTGGCACGCGGCGCCGTCTGGCTGGCGCGGATGCCCGCCCTGCGCGTCACCGATGACGAGCTCCAAGAAGAGTTCCGCCGCAAGCTGGCGGTAGATCCCAACCTCAGCGGGTGGCCCTGGCTTCCCGACGAAGCCAGTTGGATCGAGCCGACCGCCCTGATCCTCCTCGCCCTGGCCGCGGCACCCGTACAGGGTATCGCAGCGCGCAGCGCCGAGGCCGCCCGCTTCATCGCCGACCGGCGCTGCCAGGGCGGCGGCTGGAATTTCGGCAACCCGGTCATGCTCGGCGGCAACCTGCCCCCGCGAGCGCACCCGACCGCCTGGGCTTTGCTGGCCCTCAACCGTGTCGCGCCGGATCTGATTCGATCCGAGGATCTGGCCGCGCTGCGCACGGAAGCCGGTCGTGATGGCGGCTCATCCGCGCTGGCGTTGGCCCTGCTGGCGCTACGGACGCTGGGCGAAGACGATCCCGCGCTGGCGAGCCGGCTCGCCGGTCGCCAGGCCGCCGGCGGCGGCTGGGACGGGAACCCCTACCATACCGCGTTGGCGCTGCTGGCCGGGCGCGGCCGCTTGCTGTAGAAAGCGAACCCTCGATGGCACGCCTCAGCCGCCGGGCCTTCCTGCGCATCGCCGTCCTTGCCGGGCTCGGTGTCTCCGTGGCCGCGCTTGAGCGCGTGTCCCGGCCGGTGGGCCTGGGCAACTACCTCCGTTGGACCACGCGCGGTGAGCTGGAGCGTATCGCGGGCCGGCCGGCGGTGATCGCGTTGGGCGAATGTCCCACCTACGCTGACGATCTGGCGGGTCGCCTGGCCAGTCTCTGGCACCAGGCCGAGATGCCGGACGTGACCGGCAAGCGCGTGCTCGTCAAGCCCAACCTGATCGACGTGATCGAAGGATATCCGACCACGACCGCGCCTGAGGTGGTCGGCGCCGTGCTCGACGTGCTGACAGGCCTGGGCGCCAGCGAGATCGTCGTGGGCGAGGGATCGGGCTTCCGCCGTGAAGCGGAGCCGGTGGTGGAAAGCTGCGGGCTGGCAGCCGAGCTCGCGCGGCGCCATGTCAGCTTCGTTGACCTGAACTACGATGATCCGAGGCCGGTACCTGTCGAAGACGGCTGGTTCCGGCACGCGACCAACATCTGGCTGCCCCGCCACGTGCGCGAGGCCGACCTGGTGGTCTCGGTGCCAAAGCTGAAAGTCCACCACTGGGCGGGCGTCTCGCTCAGCCTCAAGAATCTGTTCGGCATCCTGCCGGGGTGCCGCTACGGCTGGCCGAAGAACATGCTACACGTCAACGGCATCGCGATGAGCGTGCTGGGCCTTTATCGCCTGGCGCAACCGGTCGTGTCGGTGATGGATGGCGTCGTAGGCATGGAAGGAGATGGGCCGCTGTTCGGGACCCCGGTGCCGCACGGCCTGCTCGCGGTGAGCGCCGATCCGGTCGCGGTGGACACCCTCTGTGCCCGGCTGATGGGCTTCGACCCGAACAAGATCCAATACCTGTGGCTGGCGGCCTGGGCCGGGGTCGGCCAGGCGAAGCGGCTGGATGTACGCGGCGGCGACGTGGCGCGGTTCAGCCGCACCTATCAACCGCCGCCGTCATGAAAGAGGCTGGCGGTTCCATGCTCGCTCACGACTCACGAGCCAGAAGCCGAAAAGGAAGGCAGGCGCCAACCAGACGAACCAGAACTCGTTGACCGGGCGCAGTTTGAGGTAAAATGCCACCATCTCGACCACGAGATAATATCCCAACGCCAACCCGGCAATGACCGGTTCCCGCCGCCTGAGGAGGCGGTTAACCATGTACAAGACAGGCACCAGAAGCACGACCTGGTCGAACTCCCAACCGTAGCTTGTTGTGACGACACACACCAGGAGCAACAGCGGAAGCGCGTCGTCCCATTGCCATTGGCCGCGGTGCCGATGCCAGTATAGGATAAACCAGGTCACACCCACGATCATGGGGGCAAACTGAAGCCAGTGTCTTTCCGGGCCGAATATGAGGCGCAAAGCAGCTCCCAGTGTAGGAGTCACCCAGTACAAGGGCGGTTCCCCGGCGGCGGCACCCAAATACTGGCCGAGCACCGCAGGGTTGATCGCCATCGCGAGCGCCAGGGCCGCCAATCCTGCCATTCCGGCACCAAGCAGCACGGTCCAACGCCTGTGGGCGAAGACCCACACCAGCAGGGCGATCCAAAACAGGTAAAGGAACTGAGGCTTGATGGCAACCAGCACCGTCGCTGCTCCGGCTTCCCACCATCGGCCGCGTCGCACATAATGCAGGAAGCCGACGATTCCCAACAGCATGAAGGCCGAAATCTGACCGCTGCTTAATGCCGACAATGCCGGCATAAACGTAAAGCCTATGATCCAGGCGATCCATCGCCGTCTTGCTTCCCCACCGTAATGGCGCCAGACGCGATCCGCGCACAGGAAGATCACGGCGGAATTGGCAATCAGCCACAGAAACCGGCCCACAGGATAAGCCGGCATTGCAAAAGGCATCAGAAGCGGGAAGGTCCACGGAGGGTTCCACATCACCAACGCGCTGGATTCCTGCCATCCGACCTCTTGCTGTAACGCAAGAAGCTGATCGGCCGCGTAGGGATTATCCCCCGACAAATTCAGCCTGCCGGCAGCCCAGTATTCGACGAAATCATCAACGGGCACGCGTGCCGGATTCGCTACCAGCCGAAAGCTTTCATAGCCGAGCAGCAGCAGAGCCAGGACCAGGCCAAGCCCGATGAGACGTTTTCTTGAAACGTCGTTCGAGTCCTTCATCCGTGAGTCCTTACAGGACCAGAAAGGTGTGATGGCACCTTCTTCTATCCAGGCCGCGGCGGACCATCCGCTGCGACGCATCCTGACGGCTCCCAGGCCGGGCCTGGTATGGTTTCGCCGGACCCTGCTGATAGCAGTGGTCTTGCTGGGCACCGTCCGCCTGGTTCAATACGTCAGGCTGATCTTCCTGCCGGACGTGTACCGGAAAGACTTCATCCAGGAATACCTTCTGGCCAGGGCGGCCCTGGCCGGCGTGGACCCTTACCAGCCGCTGCCGACCCTGGCGGCGCAGTTCCTGGGCACCCTGCCCACCGCGGTGCTGCCCAATCCCACGCCGCATCCCCCACCCGTGGTGCTTCTGAGCCTCCCGTTCGGCCTGGTCAACTACCGCCTGGCCGCGGCCTTGTGGCTGGGCTGTGAGCTCCTGTGCATTCCCATCGCCCTGGGACTGCTGCTGACAACTCTGCATCGTCGTCCTGCTCCGCAGCACCTGACCGTGATCGTCATGGCCTTCCTTGTATGGTCTCCGGTGGCCGACGAGCTGATGTACGGGCAACTGATGATCGTGCTCCTGCTGCTCCTGGTCATCGCGTGGCGGCTGCTGCGCTCCGAGCGGCACATCCTGGGTGGCTGCATGCTGGGCCTGATGATCGCGCTGAAGCTGATGGCCTGGCCGATCGTCCTGCTTCTCTTGCTGCGCCGCAACTGGCGCGCGGTGATCGCCGCGGGCGGCGTCGCCCTTGCGGCAAACGGCCTCGCCGCGGCAGTTATCGGGTTAGGGCCTTGCGTCTATTATTATCAGAAAATCACCGAGATCGTTACACCGCTTTATCGCAGCAGCCCCTTCAACCTTTCGGCGTGGTCGGTCGGCTGGCGGCTATTCTCCGGGACAGGATCGCAAGTGCAGTACGGCTTGGTCGCGCCGCCGCTGGTCTCGATTCCGGTTTTGGCTGCGCTGGTCTCGGTGGCCTTACCCGCGGCTCTTCTGGTTGGAAGCCTCATCCTGGCGCTGCGCACCCGCCGGTTCGATTCTGCGTTTGCGATCATGGCCAGCGCCAGCATCTTGCTCAATCCCATTGCCTGGAGCCACTACCTCGTACTGACCGCCCTTCCCGTCGCGATCACCTTTCCCCGCCTCGCCGCACCGCAGGCCCGAAAAAGCTGGCTGAACCTGGGTATCGTCGTGGTCGTCGCGCTGATCTTGCCGCCCAACAGCCCGCTGTACATCGCCCGGGTGTTTGCCAGACAGGCTCTGTTGGCTCCGGTCATGACGCCTGTATCGTTCGTGGCCAGCATGACCACCTTCTTCCCTGCGCTGGCCGTGCTGGGCCTGCTTGGGCTGGCGTGGAAAACAGACCCCGACATTTGAGCACATCCTATTCAAATCTGAAGCGCCTCACGCCCACGGCGAAAAACAGGGTCGCCATCCCCAGCAGCACCGCGACAGGCAACAGGACGCCTGCCAGCCCCTGGCCGCGCAGCACGATGTTGAGCATCCCCTGCATCGCCCAGGTAGTCGGCAAGACCTGGCTGGCGGTGCGGACGAGCTGCGGGAACAGCTCTGCGGGATACCAGCAACCGCCAAGCAGCGCCATGAGCATGCCCAGCAACCAACTCAGACCGTTGGCCTGCCCTTCACTGCGCGCGAATGCGCCGAGCATGGTACCCAGCGCCGCGGCCGCCAGCGCGGATGTCACCAGGATGAGCGCCAAAGCCGCCGGGGATTGTCCCCAGTTCAGGTGCATCACCGCGATGCCGAAGCCGACCAGCAACAGCATCTGCACCAGCGCGGTGATGACCTGGCCGAACACCGTCCCCAGCAGGTAGGTGGCGCTATTCGTCGGCGTGGTCAACAGGCGGCGCAAGGTGCCTTTCTGCCGCTCGTAGGCAAACATGCCGGAGATCCCCAGCAGCGGGACGAAGACCCAGGTGATGAGCTGTCCTGCCGACGAGTTGGCGCGCGGGTCGTACTCGATCTGATCGGCCGTCGCGCCCTGGGTGGTCGTCATGCGATCCGGCGCCTGCGCCATGAGCGTCTCCGCTGCGGACAGCGACGCGTCAAAGTAAGCCTGGCGCTCCGCCGCAGAGGCGAACGGCTTCACTTGCTGCGCCTCGGCCACGCTGGCACCGGCGATGCCCACCAGGCTGCCGATGCGATCGACCTCCGTCGTGACCGCCTGATAAGCCACCAGCGCGTTCATGTTGTTGGGCTGTTGTCGCAGTTCAACCTGCACCGGACCTTGCAGCAGGTGCGCCATGTCGAACTCGCGAGGGATCACCAGCTCGGCCGAGACTCGCCGGCCCGAGAACTGGCTGTCGGCCGCGGCGCGGGGCAGCGGATCGGGCCGGACGGCTGCGGACCGGCTCAACGCGTCGATGAGTTGTGCGGAGAGCGGTGAGTCGGCCTCGTCCACCACGGCCAGCCGGACCCGCGCGTCGGCCGATCCCCCGGTCCCGCCAGCCAGGACCAGAGTGAAGGCGATGGGCAGAATCAGGAAGAAGAGCCACTCCGACCAGCCCGCGAAGCGCAGCCGCACATCTTTCCAGGCGATGATAAGCATTTTTCTCATGGCTGCGCGATCCCCTTCCGGTTTAAGATGACGAGCGCCGCGGCGAACAGAACCAGGCCCATCACGATCAGTGCGGCCACCGGCACCACGACGTCAGCCAGGCGGCCGCCAAGGGCGAGCGTGGTGAAGCCATCCAGACCCCAGGCGTTCGGCGTGATCTTGGTGGCAACCCGGAACCATGCCGGCATGGCATCCATGTTGATGAACGTGCCGCCGAGAATGCCGAAGAGCAGCGTGATCGCCGACCCGACGGACATGACCTGGCCGGGCGTTCGGGCCAGCGCGGTGATGATCATGCCCCAGCCGGTCGCCGCGACCACTGCCGCCAGCACCAACACCAGCACGCCGAGCCAATCACCCCAGCGCAAGCCGAACAGCAGGGTGCTGGCAGCGATCAGGATCAGCATCTGGGCGACCCCCGTCAGGTAAGCGCCCGTGGTTTTGCCGGCCAACACCTGCGCGGACGTGACCGGGGAGACCAGCAGCCGCGGCAGGGTACCCTGGCTGCGCTCAACGAGCAGGCTGCGTCCGCTCAAGGCCGCCGTGAACATCAGGAACATCATGGCCATGCCCGGCGCCATGTAGGCCAGCGGGTCAAATGGGATGCCCCCGCCGCCGTTCTCGCTGGTCGCGACCGTGATCGCCGACAGGGTGCGGTTCGAGGCAGCCTGCTGTGCGCCGATTTGTGCGCCCATCTGCATCGCGTCCTGCGGCCGAATCCGCTGGGTTTGGAGCATCTGCGTCACCGCTACCTGGCCGGCAACCCGCCCGACCTCCACCCGTCCCAGGAACCTTTCGACGATGGTTTTGATCACGCCGGCACTGGTCGGGCTGGCGGGGTTGGTGTAGAGCTCGATCTGGACCGCCGGGCCAGGCGCGGCAGCGCCGGCCGCGGGAATGATGCTCGCAGTGAAGCCGGACGGGATGATGACCGCTGCCGCGGCCTTGTCCGCGTCCACCTGCTGACGGGCGGAGGCCGGGTCAGCCACCACGGTGGGCGCGACCAGTTGAGCCAAATCCGATGACCGGAAGACATCCACCAGCGCGTTCCCAAGCTGACCGCCGTCCTGGTTCACCAGGATGACCGGGATACTCTCGATGCCGCCGGAACTGCCGGAGAAGTGACCGGTGACGAAGCCCAGGCCGAGGGTCAGCAGAAATGGCGTTGCCAACATCAACAAGAGTGCCGCACGGTCACGGAAGGCCAGGATGAGGTCTTTCCAGCCGATGAGGAGGATCTTCTTCATGGCAGCCCCCTCAATCGCGCAGCGCACGGCCAGTCAGATGGAGGAAGACCGCCTCCAGGTCGGGTTCCCTGACCTCCACCGAACGGATCTTAGCTCCCATCTGATTCGCGGCGGTGATGGCAGGGGCCAGGATCTCCTCGGCATCCGGGGCGATGATCGTGATGGCATGATCGGAGGCTCGGGCTTGCAGCACACCGCCGATCTCTCGGATCGCCGCGGCCAGCCCTTCACCGTCTTCGCCTTCGCCGATGTGGAAGATCACCGCGTCGTTTTCACCCACCTGACGCCTCAGCTCGGCCTGGGTGCCGAGGGCGATCAGCTCGCCGTGGTCGATGATCCCGACGCGATCCGACAGCTCCTGCGCCTCTTCCATGTAGTGCGTTGTGTAGAGCACGGTCATACCTTCCCGGTTCAGCGCCTTGACCGAATCCAGGATCGCGCGGCGCGATTGGGGGTCGATCCCGACCGTCGGCTCATCCATAAAAAGCAAGCGCGGCCGGTGGAGCAGGCCCACGCCGATGTTGACGCGGCGCTTCATGCCACCGGAATAGGTCTTGACGCGCTGGTTCGCTCTGTCGGCCAGGCCGATCTGTTCCAGCACCTCGGCGATGCGAGCGTTCAGCGCCTTGCCGCTCAGGTTATACATCTGTCCCCAGAACGCCAGGTTCTCACGGGCCGTCAGGTCATCGTAGAGCGCCAGGTCCTGCGGAACGACGCCGATCGCCCGGCGGACAGCCATCGGGTCACCCGTCACCGAGTGACCGGCGACCACGGCGTCACCGCCTGTTGGCGCATACAGCGTGGAAAGGACGGAGATGGTGGTGGTTTTGCCGGCGCCATTAGGGCCGAGCAGGCTGAATATCTCGCCCTCGCGGATGTCGAACGAGACACCTTTGACCGCGGCAAAGTCGCCGTATTTCTTGACCAGGTTATGAGCTTCAAGGATGATCGCCATGACTCCCTCCGACAAAAATCATCGCAGAGCCGCACACTTGTCCCTGGCACTGACCGCCAGGTCAGGCGCCAGGGAAAAAGCGCCGAGAATGATCAGGGCTCTCCGCGTCCTCCGCGTCTCTGCGGTGCAATTCTCACCCACCGTGACACCGCGCCCGGCATGAGAAACTACCCTGATATTACGCATCAAGGGAGCTTCCAGTTGCAGGAACGGCGCAACCGCGATCCGGTCGTCGTACAGCTACTGGCCCTGTGGCCGCGTGCAGGCGTACAAGGTATCAAACGGCCTATCGTGTCCCGTCTGGCAGCAGGTCCAATACTCTAACACCTGTTGCCCTAATGATACAAGGTCGTAACTTGCATCGACACCAAAACAGGGGTATATTGCGGTTGGTGACTCCTGTGACTCCCGTGACTCCCCCGAACGGCCTCCCACAAGGAGATTTTTCGATGCTGCCAGCGCCCGTTCGTAAATCGCTTCCCATCTTCTATCGCTACCTGGGTGTTCTCCTGCTCGCGGGGATCCTGGTCGTGACAGCATGCCTGGTGCCCGGCCGGGCACAGGCCGCGCCGCCCGGTCCGGCGTCGCCCGGGCCTAGCAGCACATGGACGCCGCCCCCCACGCGGACACGCACTCCCACAGTGACGCCTACCGTGACGCCGACGCCGACCTCCCGTTGCCGGGTGACGCCGACGGCATTGCCTCCGTACAACGGCGTGCCGCCAGCAAGCGGGTTCGTGCAGCGCCAGGTGGCGCACTGCATGGACGACGCGTACGTGACGTTAGGCGGCACGACCGATCTATGGAACGACAGGAACTACGAGCGCATGGGCGGCCACATCGGCGTGGCCGTGCCGTACGTGGGATACGTGGACGGTTTTCTGTTCCGAGATGTGCGGATCCCGCGCGGCGCGCTGATCACGTCCGCGCGGTTGACCCTGGCGCCCGACGGCTTTCAGACCGGGTTCCCGGTCGTGGTCGAGATCGCCGGGGAGCTGACCGGCCAGGCGGTGGACTTCAACCCGGCCAACCCGTGGCCGCACCTGCGGCCGCGCACCGTAGCGCGCGTGCCGTGGATGATCATGAGCACGATCACGCAGACGACCGCCTCGCCGGATATCGCGCCGATCCTCCAGGAGATCGTCGGGCAAAGCAGTTGGCAGGCGGGCAACAACTTGGCGCTCCTGATCGATCCGGTGGTCTCCGGCGTGCAATACATGGACTGGAAGACGTACGACTCCGGCGCGGCCAACAGCGCGCAGTTGTCCGTCGTCTACGCGATGCCGACGGAGACGCCCACGCCTACGGCCACCGCGACGGCTACCTCAACAGAGACGAGCACCCCGACCACGACACCGACATCCACCCCAACGCCCACCGTAACCAGCACGATGACCCCGGTGCCGGGGCTGACCGTGCGCGGCCGCGTGAGCCTGGGCAGCGTCCTGGGACCGGGCGTCCCCGGCGTGATGGTCCAGGTTTTCCTGGCGTCGTACGCCTGGCCAGCAACGGCCGCGATCACGGACGCGGACGGCCGCTACGAGACCGATCTGATCTACATGCCGGGCGACGAGATGATCACCGTGCGGCCGGTGCTGGCCGGGTACACGTTTGACCCGCCGCAGTACTACTGGCGGCACTACTACGGCGCCGAGGAGGCGGCGCGTGACTTCGCGGCCTTTGGGGGGCCGTCGACGAGCACCCCAACCTCCACACCGACCGCGACAGCAACGCGTACGCCAACATCGACACCCACGCCGACCGCGACGGCTTCACCCACGATCACTCCGACGCCTACGCCCACCGTCACTCCCATGCTGACGGCCACTACAACACCGCCGCCGACCTGGACCCCCACGCCGAGCGCAACAGTCACACCGAGCGTCACACCGCGGCCGGAGCGGCATCTCTACCTGCCGCTGGTTCTGGCGCTATGAAAAATCTATCATCTATGACAGGAGCCTCTATCACCGTTTTTTCACACTCTGTTGGTATGATCTTCTTGCTCCCCCAGAATAGCTCTGTTTGAGCTGAACATCCAGTAGCCTTCGGTCGCCGCAGGAGGTATCCGTGCGCCCTCCACCCGAGCTGGCAAAGCCCTGTTGCTCGCGCTCCTGATCTTTGGCGCCGTGCTCGTGGCCGCCGCGTGGCGCGACCGCGACGTGTCGAGCGCTGCGCCGGTCATGCCGACGGTGAATCCGCCGCCGACCGGTGTGCCGGGCGAGGGAACCGGCCCCGCGCTGGCCTGGGACATCGAGACCGTGGATGCGCCGAAGTGGTTCCAGGAGACGACGTTAGGCGCGCACTTCATGCGGCTGGATGCGGTGGATCGCCCGCACATCGCCTACGGCGGGAACCATCTCTACTACGCCTGGCAGGATGGCACAACCTGGCACACGGAGTTGGTCGATGGAGCGGATCGAGTGGGCGCGTCTGCATCGTTGGCGTTGGATAGCGCGGGCAATCCGCACATCGGCTATTGCGACCAGGCGCACAACGCGCTGAAGTATGCGCGCTGGACCGGGGCGTTCTGGCAGATCGAATGGGTGACCGATGGGGGCGGCTGCGGCTCCGTGTCGCTGGAATTGGATCAGGCGGACGCGCCGCACATCGGCTTTGGGGCCAATGATGGCATTAAGTACGCCTATCGGACTGGCAACGACTGGGATGTGCGGGCGGTACCAGTATCGGCTTTCGAATACGCATCTGTTCTGGGGCTAGATAACGCAGGACAACCTCACGTGGTCTACTATGTCGGTCGCGGTTTTGAGCATACGTGGTATGAGAATGGAACCTGGCGCACGGAGACCATACCAGTCCCCATTTATACGGATGGATATACTGAGTTGTGGTCACTGTCGATCGGCGTGGATCATCATGGCGTCCTCGGCCTCATTTTCGCTTACGCGTATCAAGCGAATGGACATTCTCCCTGGCACAACGTGATGGGTTATGCCTATCGATCGGGCGGCATCTGGACCTATGTGGGCGATTTGGGTTGCGAATCCCAGGCCCAGGACGTAAATCTCGCATTCGATGACACCGACCGGCTGAACGTTGTGTATAAGACGGGTGATGCCCTAAAACACGCGCGGTGGACAAACAGTGCGTGGGAGAGCAGTGATGTCGTCCGCTTTTCAGGTCAGTTGGGAGGCCTTTCACTGGCCATGGACACGCACGGGGATCCGCGGATCAGCTACCAGACTGATGGGGGCCTGCAATTTGCGGCACGGCGCGACGGGGCGTGGATTACCGAGGCCGTGGATAACTCCTCCGGCTACGTGGGCGCTTATAGTGCCCTTGCTCTGGACGAAGACGGAATTCCGCACATCAGCTATTACGCCGAGACCGCCGGTACGCTTAAAGTGGCTGAGTTGTCCGGCAGCAACTGGATCACGCGATCGGTTATGCCGGCATCCATCAACCGCGACACTTCGTTGGCTGTGGACACCGCCGGGACAATGTATATCGCTTATCGTTTCCCGAGCATTCCAACCTATCGTGATCCATGGGGCGATCCCCCTCTCCATGCCACCGATGCCGCACTGGTCGTGTTGGACGCGGGGCCGCCGGACGCTCACACCATCGAGTCGGGTAAAGAGATTCAACTGTCCACGTCACGTTCCCTGCAAGTCGATGCGGCCGGCCATTTACATCTTGTCTACGGTGGGAACCACCTTTTCCATGCCTGGCAAGATGGCACGGCGTGGCGTTATGAAGTCGTGGACGATGCGCCGGATGTGGGTGAGCTCGCCAATCTCGTCATCGATCGGGCCGGCGCCTTGCATGTCAGCTACTTCGATAGCGGTCATGGGGCGATCAAGTACGCATGGCAGTCTGCCGGCGCCTGGCATATCGAGACGGCCATCACCGACACGACCGGAGAGAATTCGTTGGCGGTCGATCGCGCCGGCAATCCACATCTATCCTATATCGATCGCTCGGACAACTTGTTTTACGCGTTGCGAACCGCACAGGGATGGCATACAGAGGCCGTCAACACGGACTGGCAGGGTCTCTGCCTTGAGAGCTCGCTCGCCCTGGACAGCGAAGATAATCCAAGAATCGCCTACCGTGTGACGCGACCTCCATACTCGGGTGAAGACGAGCATCTCGTCTATGCTGAACGAATCGGGATTGGCTGGCAGTCTCAAGTGGTAGACAGCGGGTGGAACGGCATAACTGTGGAACAGCCGTCGCTTGTCCTAGATGCGGCCGACCGGCCACGCATTGCCTATAATTATCCCCACGAAGTCAAATACGCGAGTTGGACCGGGAGTGCATGGGAGGTTCAAATAGTGGCCGGCACTTACGGAGCCACTCCCCGGAGTCGGGTATCGCTGGCGTTGAACGCTTACGGCAAGCCGGTCATTGCATATCGCACCACAGTGGTATCCTATTATAGAAGCACAGATTCCCTCATGTTGGCCGAGTGGACTGGCAGAGCGTGGGAAGTCAACGAGATCGCTACACAAGCGCCATCGTACGGCCCTCAAGAGACCTTCGCGTCCCTGGCCCTCGATAGTGCCGGCACGGCTCATATTGCTTTCAGCGTAGGAGACCCAGGTGGAACTTTGCCACTGCAGGTCGCGCATCGTTCCGGCAAGAATCGGTCGGTCGAGACTGTCGATATCTCTCGCGATACGTCCCGTGATATTTCGCTCGCGCTGGATGGCGCTGGCGCGCCGCGCGCCAGCTACCAACTCGGCGGCCGGCTGCACTATGCGGTTTGGGTGGATGGCGCCTGGTCGGCCCAGATAGCTGATCCTGCGTTCGGCGCCGGTGAGTACTCCGCGCTGGCGTTGGATCGCGGCGGCGATCCCCACATCAGCTATTACGATGCGACCCACAAGGCGCTGAAGTACGCGCAGTGGATGGGCGGGGGCTGGATCAACCAGGTGGTAGACCAGGGCGGCGATGTCGGCCAGTATACGTCGCTGGCCTTGGACAGCCTCGGCCGGCCGCACATCAGCTACTATGACGTTACGCATGGTGACTTGCGCTATGCCCATTGGACGGGGAGCGCCTGGATCACCGCAACGGTGGACAGCACGGGCAACGTCGGCCAGTACACCAGCCTGGCCCTGGACGCCCTCGACCGGCCGGCCATCAGCTACTACGATGCGACGAACGGCGCACTCAAATACGCAAGCTGGGACGGGACCGCCTGGGTGATCACGGTCATCGATGCCGGTAGCGTGGGCGAATATAGCTCCCTGGCGTTGGATCAAGACGGTCATCCGCACATCAGCTACTACGACGCCGCGCACCATGCCCTCAAGTATGCGGTCGGCGCTCCGACGCCTGAAACCCGCTGCGACCGCATCCCCACGCCGACGCCGATCCCGCTGCCGGCCGGGACGCCCGCGGCCGGTGGGGTGGTGGAACGGCAGATCAGCCATTGCCTGGATGATGCGTACGCCAGCGTGGGAAGCACGGTGGAGTTCAACAACAGCGGCCCATTTGTGTGCATCGGTGGCCGGCGGGGTGCAGGGGGTGCCTACGAGCAGTGCGTGACCGGCCTGCTGTTTCGCGACGTGGCGATGCCGGCGGGCATGCAGATCACTTCGGCGAAGTTACGGCTGGCCGCCTGGCGGCAAACGGGTGCGCCGGTGGAAGTGGAGATTGCGGGGGAATTGAGTGCGCAGGCGGAGAACTTCGCGGCGGTCAATCTTCAGCCGCAGCAGCGCCGGAAGACGGTGGCGCGGGTGCTGTGGACACTTCCCCAAGTGGCTGGGGGCGCGGCCGAGTCACCGGATCTGGCGGCGATCGTGCGCGAGGTGACGGCGCAAAGCGACTGGCGGCCCGGGAACCGATTGGCGTTGCTGATCAGCCCGGTGCTGACAGGCACGGAGACTCTGGATGCATGGGCCTATGATCTGCGGCCAGACCAGGCGGCGGAGCTCAGCATCAGGTATGCGATGCCGACCGCCACACCGACAGCGACGGTCACCCGGACGCCCACGGTCACGCCAACCCGTACACCCACGCCGACCCGCACGCCCACCGCTACACTCCCCCCGTCGTTTAACGTGCGCGGCCGGGTCACCCTGGGCGATGCCTCGGGACCGGGCGTCCCCGGCGTGCTGGTTTGGGTCTTCCTGGATGCCACCCCGTGGCCCAACGTGGGTGCGCTCACGGATGCAGAAGGGCACTATCAAAGCGTGCCCATTAACCCCAATCAGGCGCTGATCACGCTCGCCCCGGAGCTGGCGGGTTACACGTTCAATCCGCCGCAGTACTCCTGGAGGCATCCCGCGGGACCCGAGGAGGTCGTGCGGGATTTTGTGGCTTTTAGTGGGCCGTTCACCGTCACTCCGACGCCAACTGTGACTTCGACAGCGACGCCGACCTGGACTCCTACGCCAAGCGCGACGGTCACTCCGGCCGAGACGGCGTGGCCGGAGCGGTATCTCTACCTGCCGTTGGCGCTGCGGTATTGATCTGTGTTGGCATCGAGCCCAGGCCGCATGCCAACGCATGGCTGTCGTGACGCTGATGTGCCCGCCATGAGGAGGTTTTGCAATGCTGCCATCGCCCGCTCATAAACCAGTTCCAATCTACCTGCGCCTCGTGGCTGTGTTGTTGTTTGCAGGAATCTTGATCGCCGCAGCGCGGGTGGCGACCGGTCAGGCGCCAACCACAAGCCAGGCGTTCGGCTTTCCCAGTCCCGGCCCGACCAAAACCCCGACTCCCACCTCGACACAGACTCCTTGTGTGGCGACGCCAACACCGCTGCCGCGCTACGCGGGGATCCCCCCGGCCAGCGGCATCATCCAGCGCCAGGTCAGCCATTGCATGGACGACGCCTATGTCGCCCTGCGCGCCACCCCCGAACTGTTTTTCGATCTTCAGTACGTCCGCATGGGAGGGTGGTTCGACGTCCAGCATGTCAGCGGTTTCCTGTTCCGCGACGTACGCCTCCCACAGGGCGCCGAGATCATCACGGCAACGTTGACGCTCTATCGCTGGTACCAATCGGGCGAGCCGGTCGTGGTGGAAATCGCCGGTCAGATTGGCCCGCAGGCGGACGATTTCAACCGCGCCAACACCTGGCCCAACCTGCGGCCGCTGACCGCGCACCGCGTGACCTGGACAAACCCGGACATGTGGCAGAACCTCTGGGGTCCAATCAAATCGCCGGATCTTGCGGCCATCGTGCAGGAGGTGGTGGACCAGGATAGCTGGCGAGCGGGCGATAACCTGGCGTTGCTCATCAACCAGGCGCCCACCGGCGAACAGGTGATAGACTGGCGAGCTTATGACCTCAACCCGGCCAAGGCCGCACAACTCAGCATCAACTACGATACGCCACCGGCCACTGTTACGCCCACGCCGACGAGCACACCCACCGCTACCCCAACCGGAACGCCGACCCTCACCCCAACCGCCACACCTACCGCAAGCCCGACACCCACGGCGACTGCGACCGGCACGCCGACATCTGTCCCGGAGCTGACCGTGCGCGGCCGGGTGAGCCTGGGCAGCGCCCTGGGCCCGGGCGTCCCCGGCGTGATGGTCCAGGTTTTCCTGGCGTCGCATGCCTGGCCGGCCACGGCCGCGATCACGGACGCGGACGGGCGGTACAAGACCGGCCTGATTGACATGTCGAGCGACGAGATGATCACCGTGCGGCCAGTGCTGGCCGGGTACACCTTCGATCCGCCGCAGTACACCTGGCAGTACTACGCCAGGGCCGAGGAGGCGGTGCGTGACTTCGCGGCCTTCGGCGGGCCATCGACGAGCACCGCGACTCCCACGCCGACCGCGACATCCACACCGACCGTCACTCCGACGCCGAGCGCGACCGCGACGCTGCCGCCGACCTGGACCCCCACGCCGAGCGCGACGGTCATGCCCACGGTCACACCGCAGCCGGCATGGCGTCTCTATCTGCCGCTAGTGATCAGGCGGTGACTTTTCGAGCGGATGAAAGGGGTTTTCCCATGCTGAGTCAATGCTTCGTTCGCCGCCGTTGTCGCGCTGCCGTCGGAGTTGCGGTTGTGGCGTTGGGTATCCTGGCTGTGATCACCGCCGGCCGGCCGGTGCTCGCGCTGGCCGGGACGATGCCAGGGCATGATGCGGGAACGCTCCCGGCGCTGGCGCCTGCGGCGAGCTGGCAGCTCATGGCGAGTGGGACGATGGCGAGGCTCTGGGGCGTGTGGGGCAGCAGCCGCCAGGACGTCTTTGCCGTGGGCAGCAGCGGCGTCATTCTCCACTACGACGGCGCGAGCTGGCACTCGATGGATAGCTGGACTGCGGGAGATCTCCATGCCGTCTGGGGGAGCAGCAGCTCGGACGTCTTCGCGGTGGGAGCCGATCACGGCACGTACCCGCCGACCGGCATCATCCTGCACTACGACGGTGTAAGCTGGCGCAGGATGGATAGCGGAACGGCCGGCGGCCTCGCTGGTGTCTGGGGGAGCAGCAGCTCGGACGTCTTTGCCGTCGGGGGTGGTGGCGCCATCCTGCACTACGATGGCGCCACCTGGGACAGCATGGACAGCGGGACGGTGCTGGATCTTAAGGGCCTCTGGGGGAGCGGTAGTTCCGACGTCTTTGCCGTCGGTGATGACGAGACCATCCTGCACTACACCGGTGCAACCTGGCAGCCTATGGCAACTCCCAGGGATTGGTGCGGCCAGGGCAGCCCTGCCGGGAGTTCCTTCTTCCTATACGGCGTGTGGGGCAGCAACGGGGACGATGTTTTCGCCGCCGGCGGCTGCTCCGCCCCATCCGCCGCGACGTACAGCGCGATCCTGCACCACGACGGCGCGGCCTGGAGCGCGGCATCTGTCAACGGACCTCATGCATCGGACACGTACTTCATGAGCGTGTGGGGGCACAACGACCAGGACGTTTTTGCCGTGGATAACACGGGCGCCATCGTCCGCTACGACGGCGCAGGCTGGCAGCCGATGGCCAGCGGGACAGACAGGGATCTGCGCGGGGTTTGGGGGAATGGGGGTGAAACGTTCGCCGTGGGCGGCTACGGCGTCATCCTGCACTATGTCGAGGCTCAGCCGCCCACGGGCTGCGACACCGTGCCGATGCCGACGCCGCCATACACCAACACAATGCCGATCAGCGGCACGGTGGCGCTCCAGGTCAACCGGTCGCTGGATGACGCTTATGTGACGTTAGGCAGCACGACGGACCTTTACACCGATACGCGCTCCATCCGCATGGGCGGTCGGCCGGGTGTGGCGGTGCCCTACGTCGAGTATGTGACCGGCCTGCTGTTCCGCGATTTGCCAGTGCCGCGGTGCGCGCAGATCACTTCGGCGAAGTTGCGGATGAACACCTGGTACCAATCCGGCGTGCCGGTGGAAGTGGAAGTGGCGGGACAGTTGAGCCCGCAGGCAGACACCTTCAGTGTTGAGAACCCCTGGCCGCACCAACGACCCAAGACGGCTCAGCGCACGCCGTGGACGCTCACGAAGCCGGTGTCAGGGACAGTGGAGTCGCCTGATCTGGCAACAGTCGTACAGGAAATCGTGTGGCAGGATGGCTGGCAGGAAGGAAACAACCTGGCGCTGGTGATCAGCCCGGTGCTGACCGGCAAACAAACGATGGACTGGCAGGCGTACGATTTCAAGCCGGAGGGCGCGGCGCAGCTCCTCATCCATTATCAGGCCGTGGTGACGCGGCCGCGGCTCTACCTGCCGCTGGTGTCCCACTGATAGCCTTGAGTTGTGAAGCGCGCGCGGAGTGTGTTATACTCGACGCGGAAGCCCAAGAGAAGCAGTCGGCTTCCAGCATCAAGTCGCAGCGAGGTCAATCATGATTCCCCAGGACTTGTTAGCCATCCTGCGTTGCCCCTATTGCGTCTCCGGCCCCACGCGCAAACCGGGTGAAGACCCCGGCAGGCTGGAATTGGTGAAGGACGTCTGGCTCGTGTGCCAGGAAAGCGATTGCGGCCGGAAATATCCGGTGGTCGATGACATCCCCGACATGCGGATCGAGACAGGTGATAAGTGGATCAAAACGGCGGTCGCTGACCTGCCGGTGCCTCCGCCTGCGGCGTGACGCGGTGACGGGGAGACGGGGAGACACGGCGACGGGGTGACGGGGTGACACGGCGACAAGACCACGCGGCGAGTCGCTTCTCCTTGTCTCCTTGTCTCCTTGTCTCCTTGTCCCCGTGTCTCCGCGTCCCCGCGTCCCCGTGTCTCCGCGTCCCCGCGTCCCCGTGTCTCCGCGTCCCCGTGTCCCCGCGTCTCCGTGTCCCTACGTCCCCGCCTCGCTCTCCGCGCGCTCGCGCACGTCCAGACGTTCGAGCGGCTTCTGCTTCACCAGCCGGAACATGTCGAAGTCCCTGGCAACGGTCGTCTCGGGGAAAATCGGGGCCGCCTCGTCCAGGATCTGTTTGCTGTTGTAGCGCCGCGAGATGTGATGGAGGACCAGGTGCTTGACGCCTGCCGCGCGCGCCAGCCACGCGCCCTGGCTGGCCGTGAGATGACCGAACGCCGCGGCGACGTCGCGTTCCTCCTCGATGTAGGTGCTCTCGATTGCCAGCAAGTCCGCGCCCGAAGCTTCAGCTACCAGGTTGTCCACCCGGCCCGCGTCGCCGACGAAGACCAGCCTGACCCCTGGCACTTCCAGGCCGAGCACATCGTCGGGGCGGATCGTCCGTCCGTCCGGTAAGGTCACGGCGTTGCCCGCCACCAGGTCGCGGCGGATCGGCCCCGCGGGAACGCCGAGCGCCTCCGCGCGTGCGGGCAGGAAGGGCCGGCGAGCTTTTTCCTCGAAGCTGAAGCCGAACGCCTCCGTTCGCCGGTGTTCAACGGGGAAGGCGCGCAAACGGAACTGCTCGTCTTCCAGCAGGATGCCCGGCTGGATGATCCGGTAGGCGATGTTGACCTTGGCTTCGGCCGGGCCGAACACGACGCGCATCAGATCGCGCACGCGAGCCAACGCTGCCGCGCCGCCCCAAATCTCCATCTCCTCGATGGCTTCCCACCGTCCGAAGGTGGAGGCCAACCCGCCCAGCCCCAGGATGTGATCCAGGTGGCCGTGGGTGAGCAGGACGCGCTCCAGCCGCTTGAAGCCGAGGCCGCTGCGCAGAATCTGGCGTTGGGTGCCTTCGCCGCAGTCGATCAGGAAGCGATACTCGCGATGAAGCACCATCGCGGCCGAAAGTCCGCGCTGCACCGATGGCGCCGACGCCGACGTGCCGAGGAAAACCAGCTCAAACATGGGTCACTTCTTGCTGGGGCCGGTCTCCGACCGGGCTCCCTTCACGCCGCGTAGTTGCTGCAACCCGGCGCCAAACCACATGGCCCCAAACATAAAGCAAGCGCCTCCTGCCAACAGCGCCCAAATCTCCGCGCCGCCCCGCAAAAGCCACGACCCGAGCAGCGCGCCAGCGGCCATGATGAAGGTGCCGATCGCCAATGAATTCATGCCGGCCTTCAAGAAGATCGCGCGCACCCGGGGCAAACCCAGCCCCACGGCCAGCGCGGCAATGGTCAGCACAGCAATCTGGCTGGCCAGCGGCGGCCAATCCCCCAGCTTGACGGCGCGCTCGATCCCGAAATAAAGCGGTGCTCCGCCGATCAAAATGCCCCACAGGACGGGCAGCACGCGCCGGCCACGCAGCCCCGCACCGATCGCTGCCCCGCCCCAGAGATGGAAGACGGAGAGGATGGTGAAGATGAGAAGGGTGTCGAGAGGGTTTGTCATGAGCATATCAAAACGAGAAACGCGGAGCGTCGGGCGTATTGCGTATTTCGTGTTTCGTCTTGATCCTGCAAGTTGACGGAATACGTACTACACAACACGCACTACGGATCACCGCACCAGCCAACGCCCGATCGCCGGACCAAGCACGTTCACCATGCCCAGTCCGGCATAGGCGACCAACGTGGATTTGACCACCTTGCCTGCCCAACATGCCAACAGGAAGCGCACAACCGGTATCCGCAATACGCCGGAAACCATGCCGGCGAGATCGAAAGCCGGATTCGGAATCAGGGCGAGGATGAAAATCACCCAAAGCCCATGGCGTTCCATCCAGCGCCGAATCTGGACGTAGCGCGGACGGTTCTCGATGACAACCCGGCCGCTGGAGCCAGCCAGGTAACCGGTCAGCTCGCCGAGGGCCGAGCCGCTGCCGACTGCCAGCCCCACCAGCAGCGGCGACAAGCTGCTCCCACCAGCGACAAAGGCCAGCGCAAGGCCAGGCACCGGCAGGATTACCGTGGCGCTGGCGGCCAGATTCAGCAAGAACAGCCCGACATACCCGTAGGCCGCCAATCCGGCAAGCCGATCGCGGAACACGAAGATGGACGCCGAGATCGCGATGGCCAGCAGCAGCCCGAGCCATCGCGGGGCCGATACCGCAAGACGACGGACGAGCGACGGGGTTGTCGTGTCATCCGTCGTCCGTCCGTCGTCCAGTTGTTGCTGCGATAAAGGAGAGGCGATCTCGGTCATCTTCGTCGCGACAGAGGACACCTCACGCGATGCCTGGCCCGAGTCAACGGACGGCCGGATGGGGGGGATCGCGTCCAGGCTGGCCGGCGGCTCGGCGTTCATCTCACTCGACCGAGATTTTCACCGAAAGCATGACATCGCCCTGCTCGATAGCGTTCACGACATCCTGGCCCTTGATCACCATGCCGAAGACGCTGTGTTTGCCGTCTAACCACGGCGTGGGCACATGGGTGATGAAAAACTGGCTGCCGTTGGTGCCCGGCCCGGCATTCGCCATGGAGAGCACACCAGGCTTGTCGTGCTTCAGCTTGGGATCGAACTCGTCCTTGAAGGTGTAACCGGGGCCGCCGCGGCCGGTGCCGGTCGGATCGCCGCCCTGGATCATAAAGTCCTTGATGACGCGATGAAAGGTTACGCCGTCGTAGAAGCTGTCTTGCGCCAGGCAGACGAAGTTATTGACCGTGCGCGGTGCCTGGCTGGCGAACAGCTTGAGCACGATGGTGCCCCGATTGGTTTCGATAGTGGCCGCGTACTTCCTGGCCGGGTCGATCTTCATGTCGAAGGGCTTGGTGTATCTGGCCATGAGAATTCCTTGTGCATACATGGCGGGCGTATTGCGTGGTGCGTGTTGCGTAATCTTCGCGGGGGCGACGAGCCTTGCCAGACGAAGAAAACGGACCACGCCATAGGCAATTACGTTCGCCGTGGTGCGTGTTGCGTAATCTTCGCGGAGGCGACGAGCCTTGCCAGACGAAGAAAACGGACCACGCACCACGCAATACGTGTTACTTCTCGCTGATCGTGATCGTGTTGATGATGTCGTCGATCGCCAGCTTCGTGACCACGTCCATGCCCTCGCTCACCTTGCCGAAGATGTTCAGCGGCGTGGTGTTGTCGGGGATGACCACGAACGAGATGAAGAACTGGCTGCCGCTCGCCATGGGGGCTCCGGTGGCCGCATCGCCTACCGGGTACATGCTGACGGTCCCTGTGACGATCTGGCTTGCGTTAGCTGTCGGCTCCAGCTCGATGGCATAGCCCACGTCGCTGCTCGGCTGTTTGGCCGGTGAGCCGGTAACCAGATAGGCATCGGGCTGAACGTGTGCTATCGGCATACCGTCGAAGAAGCCCAGGTTAGCCAGCATGACGAAGTTGTTGACTGTCAGCGGCGCAGTCTTGGGATCCAGATCAACGACGATCTTGCCCTTGGCGGTGTCGAGGGTGGCCTGATACGTCTTGTTCGGATCAATCGCCATGGCCGGCGCGGCATTGTAAAGCTTGTCGCGCTGTTCCACCGGTATCTTCGCCAGCGGGCGGCCGTCCTGCGAGGTCGGCGGGTAAGGCGTCGGCGTGGGCTCGGGGGTCGGCATCCTGGAGGTCGTGGCCTCGCTGATGTCGATCCGCTGGATCTTGTCGCCCACCGCGATCTTCTCGGCCACGTCCATGCCTTCGATCACGTTGCCGAAGACCGAGTAGGCGCCATCCAGGAACGCCGTCTTGTCCAGGGTGATGTAGAACTGGCTGCCGCTGGAGCGCCGTTCAGGGTTGACGTCGTCGCTGGTGCGAGCCCAGGCCAGCGCGCCTTTCATGTGCTGGTGGTTGATCTCGGCCGGGATGGTGTAGCCGGGGCCGCCACTGCCGTCACCTGCCGGGTCACCGCCTTGGATCACAAAGCCAGCTTCCACGCGGTGGAAGGTCAGGCCATCGTAGAAGCCGTCCTCGGCCAGCGTCACGAAGTTGTTCACGCTCAGGGGGGTGTCCTGGTAAAGCTCCGCGACGATGTTGCCCTTATCGGTCACGATGGTAGCGACGTAAATCTTACTCGGATCGATCACGTTGGCAGCAGGGCCGCTGAAGCGATCCAGGCGCTCCTGCGGCGTGAGCTGCGCGAGAGGTCGGCTGTTGTCGGCCGCAGGGGCCGGGACAGTAGGCCGGGTGTCAGGCGTGGGCGATGCTGCCGGGGATACGACCGGGGCAGGCGTGCCCACAGTTGTCGGTTGCGGTGCGGCCTCGGTGACCGGTGCTGCCGTAGGCGCGGGAACAGATGGCGCCACAGGCACTGCGGTGGGTGCCGTGGACGTCGGCACGCACGAGGCCATAAGCAGAACGGTCATGACCACGACCGCCAGAACAGAAATTGTGCGCTTGTTCAAGAGAAACTCCTTCTTGTGATACGTGATGGTCCTCGAATTCGGTTTGTTACTTATCACTCGTTGGCAGGGTTTGCGATTGTCGTTCGTAGATCTTTTCCATCCGCCAGATACCATACAGGCCTGCCAGAAATACCGTTGCGCCGACGAGATAGCCCTCAAGGACGCTCGCCTGGGTGACGAACGTGGCCAGCACACCGCCCAGGCCGCCCAACAGATAGCACATCAGCACGGCTTCGCGCGGGCTCCCGGTGAGGCGGGCCAGGCGATGACTGACATGATCCTTGCCAGGGGTTGTCAACGGGTTCAAGTGGCGCCGAAGCCGGGAAATGATGACCAGGCTGGTATCGAAAATCGGCATGGTCAGTACCAGCACCGGCACCATCCACGTGACGAATGCCGAATTGTCCGGAAACCGCAGCTTGATGCCCACCGCCGCCAGGGTGAATCCCAGGAACAGGCTGCCGGTATCGCCCATGAAGATGCTGGCCGGGTTCAGGTTATAGAACAGGAAGCCAACGCAGGCGCCTACCAGCGCTGCAGCCAGCGCGCCCACCAGGTATTGCTTGCTCATCGCGGCGAACAGCAGGAAGAACACCGCCGCGATGGCCGCCACTCCGGCGCTCAGCCCATCCATGTTGTCCAGCAAATTCATTGCGTTGGTGATAAGCACTACCCACAGCAACGTGGCCGCGATGTTCAACCAGGTCCACGGGAACAGGCTGATGCGTACATCGGTCAAAGCCAAAACGCCCGCGGCCAGGAACTGCCCTGCCAGTTTGACCCAGGGGCTCAGGCTACGACGGTCGTCCCACAGACCCAGGAACGACATGAGGGTGGCCCCCAACGCGATGCCGGCGACCTGGTTAACGTAAAAGCGATCTCCCAGGAGGATGAGGGCCAGGATCACGGCCACATAGATCGCCGCGCCACCCAATAGCGGCGTCGGGACGGTGTGCTGCTTGCGGGCGCTAGGCTTGTCCACCATACCCACCCGGTGCGCTACGCGTCTCGCCAGCGGCGTTGCGCCGACGGTCAGCACCAGTGCCGAAACCAGGATCAGGACGTATGTGGTCATGTTCTCCGTTCCATCATTGTGAGAACGACGTTGTCGCAACGAGCTGTTATTGGCCCGCTCTCTGCTTCAGATCTGCGATGAGGGCATCGATGGTGGGCCGATCGGCGTCGGTCGCGTAAGTCAAGGCTTGCTGGGCGGCATCCAACGCCTCGACCGGCCGGCCCGCGTCCCGCAGCACCAGGGCCAGGTTGCGATAGGCCAGGTGCAACTGCGCCCGGTAGCCGGCGATTTGGTTGTTAAGTGCATCCCGCCGGCTGGTTGCCGACTGCGGCAACTGATCGAGCTGGGTCTGCGCCTTCGCCAGCGCTGCGAGGTTAGCCTGGGTAATGCTGGTAAACGCATCCACTGCGCCCTGCGTGTCGCCCGTCTGTGCGCTGAACACACCCACGGCGCTGAGCGCGCTCAGATCGCTGGGCACCAGTTTGACAGCCTGGCGGTAGGCAGCCAGTGCGCCTTGCTTGTCGCCGGCCGCGTCCAGCACATCACCTTTCAGCAGATAAGTCTCCTCGAAGCTGTGATCCACCGCGAGCGAGCGTTCCAGGCTGGCTTCCGCGCCGGCCATGTCATTCTGAATGAGTTGCACCGTTGCAAGCTCGTTCCAGAGCTGCGCGTTCTGGGGGCTCAACGACGTCGCTTCCCGGTAATACATCACGGACTGCTTCAAGCGATCTATGTTCACCTTGTCCGGTTGTTGTTGGAAAATTTGACGCAACCGGCTCGTGGTGGGACTGTCGTTGGGTCCCAGCGCATCGACGAACGCCCAGGAGCGATTGAGCCGCGCCAGGTTTGCGGTATGATCGGTGTTGAGCGGGTTCAACCGCTGCGCGGCCACCAGGGCCGCTTGCGCGGCGCGCAGGAGATCCTCCCGGTTTCCAGCGCGTGCGCCGCGCTGGACCAGATCCAGCAAATCGTGGGTGCTCACCGTAGAGAGATCCGTGGGCAGAAGGGCGTTGCCCGTCGCCGCCGTCTGGGATAGCTGCAACAACGCCCGGCCCAGGAAGAGGTAGTAGTAATCCTCCGACGGCTCCAGCCTGGCCGCCTCCTGATACAGGACGACCGCGCCTTCCCATTGTCCGGCACTCTCGTAAGCCAGACCTTGTTTGTAGTAGGTATCTGCCTGGACCGTTTGAATGTTGATGTCGATGATCACAAAAAACGCGGCAATGGCCAGGATCAGCCCGCCGCCTAATGAGATCAGCGGCGTGCGGTTGAACACTTTCACCGGGCACGGCTTCGAATTGGCGAGCAGCAGCGCGAACCCTGTCCCCAATGTCAGCAACAACAGCAGCGCATCAAAGACGACGATGTGGCCGGCGATATGCCGGAAAACGTCCAATCCGCTGAGGCCCTGGGTCGTCATGCGACCTGCTTCGATCAGGCCGTAGATGAGCCATACGCCAACCGTCGCACCGAAGTAACTCGCCAGGCCGGCCTCCCAGCGACTGTGGCGCGAACTCTCGGCCACGGCGAGCAATCCGCCTACCAACCATGTGAACACCATCAGCATTAACAACACGGGCGAACGAATGACTTCAGAGGTCGCGGGGTCCGCCCGCGAAGTGAACGCGCCCCAAAGAAAACCGAGCGCGTCCTGTGCGCCGGTTGCCACCGAAAGCGGGATATAGTCCCAGGTGAGCGTAAGCGTGATCAGCATGCCGATGCCGAGATAAGGCAACATCGCGCGCAAAGGTGACTGCGGGATCGGGCGAGCGGGCGGCTGGACGCGATGGGTGAGTTGAGTCTGCCGCGGCCGGTGGGCATCCGTAGCGCGCCCACCCTTGGCGCTTTTTTGTTTGGAGGCAGCCAGCGGCTGGCTTTTGGTTCGCGGCTGATTCCTGGCAGCCGCCGGCGCCGATGCCGTGGCTATCGCGGGCCCGGCCCTGACCTCGTCACTGGTCTCATCATCCGTCCAGCCCATCCCCACAGCGACGAAAGCCCCGGCCAACACCCAGAACAAGGTCAAAGTGGAGACGATGGCGATGCCGAAGTGAAGCTCAGCGAAGTGCGCGACGACGGTCGCAAAGAGTGTCAGAATCAACAATTGATGCCGGCCGCTGTTCCTTGCTGGCGTGTCCTCAAGGATCGAGGTTGTTTGCTCGACCGAGCCTCCGCTCAGCAGGACGTCCGCCGTTACATAAACGATCATCCCGGCGATCAGCCCCGCGGGCAGACCAATGCCGGCCAGGCGTAAGCTGTGATCGAGGATCAACGGCACGATCACGCCCAACGCACCGCCGGCGACCAGGGATCCCACGAAAAGATTGCGTCGCCCACGTGTCTTGATTAGCCCCAGCCAGCGCAGGGCATAAAAGAACAAACTACAGTACAACAAAATCTGGATGCCGAACTGCAAGAAGCCGCCACGCACCAGCGCGTCAAACGTTTCATTGTGGGAGCGGTCAGGTGACGCGTTGCGCGCCTCGTAGTGCGCGAGATCCGGTGGATAGAAACGGTTGTAGGCGACCCACATCGACTCCGGCCCGTAGCCGATCAGCGGCCGGATCACGTTCAGCGGATCGGGGGCACCACCGGGCGCCTGGATGGGAGGGTGCGGCTTGAACATCATGTCCACCACGCCCTCCCAGATCAGCGCACGCACGGCGTTGGTGCCCTGGGTAGTGCTGAAAAGCGTACAGACGCGGCCTACGTAGCGTTTTTCGCACACGCTCTCAAGGGGGCCTCGGGGGATATTCAGAACGATCAACAAGGCCAGGCCGGCGACGGTGAACCCGATAAGCCCAAGCCAGGCCGCTCGCACATTGCGCCCCAACCATCCGAGGGCTCCCGGCACGCTCGTCCGGCTGGCCGACCAGCGGGCCAGCAGCAGCAAACCAACCATGGCAAACACGTACAGCCCGGCTGCCAGCCCCAGCCACGGCCCACGGCTCTGGGTGAACACGATGGCGATGAGTTGCACCGCCAGAACAAACAAATACGCGCCCGCCCGCAGCGCGTCCGCGGTGGTGCCCCGCTCGGTGTTCAACATCGCCGCCAGGCTGTCCAGGAGCCGCTCCAACGTCACGAACACCGCCATGATCAGATACGCGGCCACGAAGATCGCGTTGCCCATGTTTGCGGCCACGCGATCCCGCACGTCGCCGCCCCAGGGCAGCGGGTCGAGACCGGCATTCTGCACCACGCAGTAAATGCTGATCGGGAGGCTCACCAGGACAACGGTGTTCAGCAGACGGGTAACCTGCTCCCGCCGGCGCAGGTGCGTCAGCACCATCGCGAAGATCACGATGTAGCTCAGGAAGGACAGGGTCCCCTGCATACGCACATAGGAGCCGAAGAAGCTGATACGCGGCACCACTGATAGAGCAGTGCTGAGCAGGTAACTGCCAACCAGAAGCAAGGCCGGCAGGGTCAGCGGCGTCGCGCGCAGCCGCGCCCAGGGACCTGGCTCGCCTTTCTGGCGGCTGAAACCAGCATCGAGCAACTGGATGGCCCAGACGACGGCCATCACCAACGCGATGGAGCGCAACAAGTGCAGCTTGTCAGGCTCGAAGACGCGGTTAGAGAAGGTATTGAAGAAGAGCGGCGTCACGATCAGTGCGGCCAGCCAGCCGGCTTCGATGATCGCGTCGCAAATACGGGCTAATCGGGTTTGCATAAGATTTTCCATTCGGTGAGGCTGAAAGGCATCTTACCGCAGGCAGAGGTAAAAAGCAAAACGTGATGCGTGGGAAGGTGCGGTTCAAAGTTTTGCGGCGAAGGTGTTTGGACCACGAAGTCGCGAAACGACACGAAGTTCGCGACCCGCAGGGCAAGTGAGCGCGAAGCCCACGAAGGTGCGCCACCTGCCTTCCCACCGGCACGTCATGACCTTACCACCCTGGCCGTGGCACACCGCCGCCCGACACCGCGATAGATGCCTGATGCGGGCACTTCGTGCTTCGCGTATTTCGCGGCCTTCGTGCCTTCGCGTTCCAAACGCTTCGTACCGATGCAAAACGCATCTGCGCACCCTGCGTGGGACGTGAAGCGAACTTTACGCAGCCTTCCGATTTTGCAGGCTCAACAAACGCGCATCCAACTCCAACACCCGCTCCACCATGACGTCCAGATCGAATTCAGCAGCGACACGAGCGCGGGCGGCGATGCCCAGCGCAGCGCGACGGTCCGGATCGGCGAGCAGGCCGTTGATCGCGGCGCTGAGGGCGAGCGGGTCACGTGGGGGGACCACGACCCCTGTGATCCCATTCTGGTTGACGTAAGTCGTGCCAGTGCCCAGCTCCGTACAAACGACGGGCAGGCCGGCGGCCATCGCCTCCACCTGCACCAGCCCGAACGCCTCACTGGGGTGGCTGGCGGGCAACACAAACAGGTCGGCCAGGTGATACAGGATGGGCAGGTCGGCGTCCGGTGCCTCACCCAGCCACGCGATCCGGTCAGCGACACCGCTCTCGGCGGCCAATGCCCGCCACTCGGCCTCCATTGGCCCGATCCCGACGACCAGCAGCCGCGCGTTGATCTGCGGCAGGGCACGGATGAGGGTGTCCAGGCCCTTGTAGTAGCGCAGACGGCCGACGAAGAGGAGCATGGGGGCGGAGGAGCGGAGGAGCGGAGGGGCTGGGGAGCCATCCTCTCGGGATGCGCGCGAAGTGTCGGCGTGAGCGAAGCTTGCTGCGATCCGGCCACGCAGGCGCGCCAGGTCGGCTTCCGGTGGTTGGGCCTGAAAGCGGGCGAGCGGGATGCCGTACGGGATAAGATGTAGCTTACTCTGGTGGCCGCCCAGGAACGCGCCCGCACGCATGGGCGGGCTGCCGATGATAATCGCGTCGACCCAACGGAGCACACGGCGTAGCAGGAGCTTGTAGAAACGCAAGATGCCCGCCTGGCGTACGATATCGGCATGATACGAGAGCACAGTCGCCCGCCCGCGCCGCAGCAGCCACTGGCTGACCTCACCGACGGGGTAAGGGTAGTGCAGATGAACCACATCCGGCCGCTCATGCAGCAGGCGCCAGGGCAACGCCACGGTCAGCGGCGTCGATGCCACGGTCGCCAGCCGCCCGGCGCGGATCACCCGCACCCCGCGCTCGATGGCCTCGGTCGTCTTCGCGCCAGCCGGATTTGTCACCAGCACGGTCACGCGATGCCCGCGGCCGGCCTGGCCTTCGGCCAGGAGTTGCACGTGGTTTTCGATGCCGCCCAGGACAGGTGGATAATCCTTGTAGAGGTGTAGGATCTGCACGGTCGGAGTTTACCCCACGGGCTGCCAGGAAACAATTCCCGGTCAGCCATCCACGCTTAGATCTGTGGGTTCTCTTTTCAGTTTCCAGCTTCCAGCCCTGCCAGATACCCCGGCGCGACCTTCTCCAGCAAGCTGCGCGGGACGCCGTTGGCCTGAGCGATGCGCCTATAGACGGCCGCGCTGGCCTTCGGTATGCGAGCTCCGGTATCCAGGTCGAGGTCGTACAGTCCGAAGCGGAGGCTCCAGCCTGCTGCCCACTCGAAGTTGTCCACCAGGGTCCAGTGGTAGTAGCCCCGCACGTCCATGCCATCCCGGATAGCCCGCCAGGTCTCGGCCAGGTGCGTGGCGATGAACCGCGGCCGCACGTCGTCGTCATGGTCGGGCACGCCGTTCTCGGTGATGTAGATCGGCTTGCCGTAGGCGGCCGCCTGTCTGAGCGCCAGGTACAGGCCGACCGGGTCGATCTCACCGTACGCCTCACCATTCGGAGTCGCGTCGCTCAGCTCGGCGCCCGGGGCGAAGGATTGGCGCGTGAAAAACTGGCCGGGGTTGCGAAGATCAAAGGCGACGCGGCCGGGGGTGTAGTAGTTGACGCCGATGTAGTCGCTGGTATCGATCAAGGATGTGACTTGTTGCCCGATGCCCAACGGCAACCCGAGCCGGCCGCTCGTGATCGCCTCGTACACATTGCGGTTCGCCACGCGATCAAGCAGGTCGGTGGCGCGACGGTCGGCCGTGCTGGCGGGATCAGCCGGTGTAAAGACCCGCACATTGTGTGCCAGCCCGACGCACGCGTTGTTTTGCAGACGGTGGACCGTGCGGTAGACGCGGCCGTGGGCCAGTAACATGTGCCGGAGGACGTTGAAGGCTCGCCGGGGGCTGTTTGCGCCGGGCGGGAAATTGCCTTCGATGAAGCCCACGTACGCGTACACCATCGGCTCGTTGATGGTGCACCAGAGCGTCACCTGGTCGCCCAGCGCCTCGACCACGCGCGTCGCGAAGCGGTTGAAGTACTCGATAACCGCCGGGTTTTCCCAGGCGCCCATTTCGGTGAGCCAGAGTGGGTCGGTGAAGTGATGCAACGTGACCATCGGCTTCAAGCCGCGAGCGCGCAATAGTCCAATCATCTCGACGTATTTGCGCAGCGCGGTCTGGTCGAAGACGCCCTGCTCGGGCTCGATCCGGCTCCACTCCACCGAGAGGCGCAGGCTATTTAACCCCAGCTCCGCCGTGCGGTCGAAATCGGCTGCGGCAACCTCCAGGTTCCGCCAATCGGTTGCCTTGCCGACGCGCTGTCCAGCGTGGATACGACCCGGCTGCTCTTCCCAGGCCGCCCACTGGTTGTTATGATTCCCGCCCTCGTTCTGATGAGCCGCCGTCGCGACACCCCACAGGAAACCTTCGGGCATCTTGAGGATGGATGGTTCCGCCATCGATGATCAGCCTCCTCCTGCCTGGTCGAACTGAATCCAGACCAGACCCTGGTTGGCGGGCACGTCGAAATTGACATCGCGGCTGTCCCGCTCGCCGTTGCCGTCCAGCACCCAGAGACGGTAATGGCCTGCCACGGTATTGCCCGGCAGCTTATCCACGCCCAGGGTGTATTCATAGTTGTAGGCGCCAAGCGAGCCCTGGCTGGATGCCTTGGCGGCGCTGCGCACGCTGTCCGAGATCGGCAGCTTCTGTCCGTCTTTCTCCATCCACACGAAATAGCTGCCCTGGGGTTCCCCACCCCTGCCGCTGTGGAGAAAGATGAATTGCAGCTTGAGCTCGAGCCCGCCGTTGGCGCCAAAGCTCGGCCCGCCAGTGACCCGCCACTTGCAGCCATCGCCGCCGATGCCCGCGCACGGGTCGGGCACCGCGGTCGGCGGCACCGCCGTCGGCTTGGGTGGAGCCGAACGCGCCACAGGCGCCTTCGTCGGCGTAGGGGGCGGCTGGGTCGGCGTCGCGGTGGGAGGCACCGGGGTGGCGGTCGGTTCTTCGGTCGCGGTGGGCGACGGGAGGGGCGTCTCGGTGGGGGTGGGAGGCACTTCGGTCGGCGTCGCGGTCGGCGGCCGCGGCGTAAACGTCGGCATCTGTGTCTTCGTCGGCGTGGGAGTGGGGCCGGGTTGGTCCGCCGCGCAACCGGCCAACGCCAGCAAGGCCAGTGCGGTGATTACGAGGACTCCCCACGCGAGCCATCCTTGAAGTTTTCGTGATGATGAGGTATGCATGTGTTCTTCCTTTGGATTGTATAGAACCATCGCCTGTCACTCTCAGCGGGTTGACCTCATGAGTAACGTCGCGGCCTCCCACCAGCGAAGAGTCCGTAGTGCCGCACGTAAGAAACTGCCATGAAACTCCCTGCCCACGGATCCTTCGCTGGACAAACGCCGCAGCGGACTACTCGGGGCCAACCCGCTCACGCTAAGGAGTCGTCACGGAATAAGTGTAACATCTCAACCCGTGACCTGAAGTCAGCATCCTGAGCGGAGCACGGCGCACGAGATCTACTGCCTTGCATGATTCACACTCTGCGCCGTGCGTAGTCGAAGGATGCGGTCTGGCCTGAAAGACCGCTCCGCACCCTTCGACTACGGGCTGCGGCCCTCCGCTCAGGATGCTCCGCTTGGGCTGTGTAACGAAGATGCGACACTTATTTCGTTGCGGGTCCTAAGCGTGACACCGTTGGAGTTCTTTGCCAGGGCGCATGCCGCCCACACGGCATGGGTGACCCGCAATGACTATATTGCGAGGGATCATCCCTCACGCGTCTACGTCCGCCTGATCGGCCGGCATGGCCTGGTCAACCGGGATAGGGTGTCGCTCCAGTTCGACGCCGGCCTGGCTCAGGAAGGCGACGGCATTCTCGTCCGGGTAGTTCCCGGCATACACCACGCGCTGGATGCCGGCGTTGATGATCATCTTGGCGCAGGTCAGGCAGGGCTGGTGCGTCACATACAGCGTGCCGCCGTCCACACTGACACCGTGGAGCGCGGCCTGGATGATGGCGTTCTGTTCCGCATGAAGCGTCCGCACGCAATGTCCACCGATCATCAGATGGCCGATCTCGTCGCAATGAGGCAGCCCCGCCGGCGCGCCGTTGTAGCCGGTGGTGAGGATGCGCTTATCCTTCACGATGATCGCGCCGACGCGCGCCCGATCACAGGTGCTTCGCCGAGCGACCTGGACGGTGATGTCCATGAAATAGTCGTCCCAGGAAGGGCGAATGTGTTCAATGTCTGACATGAGTCGATCCTGGATATGTAATGTGTAATGTGTTGCGTGTTGCGTGTTGCGTGTTGCGTGTTACGTGTTACGTGTTCCGTTTTCTCGCAGCAGGAAGATCCGCGTCAATGCAAGATGCACGCACTACGTACCACGCACCACATACCCCACCTTACCCCGTCCCGAACTGCCGGTCGCCGGCGTCGCCCAGGCCGGGCACGATATAGCCGATCTCGTTCAGCCGCTCGTCCACCGCGGCCAGGTGGATGGGCACGTCGGGATGAGCGGTGTGGAGCCTGGCCACGCCCTCCGGCGCGCCGATGATCCCGACGTACTTGATCCGCTGCGCGCCCCACTTCTTGAGGATATCCACAGTCGCCACCGCCGATCCGCCGGTCGCCAGCATCGGATCGAGCATCAGACAGACCTGCACGGTGGGCGCCACGGGCAGCTTGTTGTAATACTGCACCGGCCGCAGTGTGCGCTCATCCCGGAAGAGGCCGATGTGCCACACCTCAGCGCCAGGCATCATCTCCCAGATGCCCTCTACCATGCCCAGGCCGGCGCGCAACACCGGCACCAGGCCGATGGTCTCGGTCAGCTCCGCACAGTGGGCAGTGCCCATCGGCGTCTCTACATCCTTCGGTCTCAGTCCCAGGTCGGCGGTGGCCTCATATGCCAGCAGGATCGAAATCTCCCGGATCAGCTCACGGAACTTTTTTGGCTCGGTACGCTTATCGCGCAGGATGGAGAGCTTGTGTTGGATCAGCGGATGGCCGGAGGCAAAGACATTTTCTGGCAACATAGCGACTCGTTCTTTCTCCCGGGGCCAGGCAAAAAAAACGGGCCAGGCTTCCTCCTTGAAGAGGCGCACTAACCCGTCGTGCAACTGTGAGGCGGTGACGGATCACGCCTGCACGGTTCAAGGCCATGAGGTCACTGGATTTCCTGAGTTGGGCGGGGCATTTGGCCGCGTTTGATGAGCTTTTCCACCTCGGCCTGGCACTGGACGCAAAGGGTCGTATCAGGGCGGATGTCCAGCCGTTCGGTGGGGATTTCCCTGCCGCAGCGCTCGCAGATGCCATACTTGCCCTTTTCGATGGAGCGCAAAGCAGCATGGACCCGTGCAAGCTTAACCTCAAGGCTGCTGACCAATGCGACGTTCTTTTCGCGCTCGATCAGGTCGGCGTCGCCCTCCTCGGGGTCAACGTCCACCTCAACCTTCAGTGCCTCTCGCAAGCGGTCGAGCTCGCCGGCGATACGCTTTTGTTCATCGAGCAGCTTATGGCGCTCTCGGATCATGATTTGCTGCCGGGTCGGCATGGGTATCTCCTTCAATTCGCTCGGTGTTTGCCGATACATTGAAACGACATCCTTGAGCCAGAAAAAAGCTGGCACTTTATACCACGAATCGCAAGCCTCGTCAACGTCGGGTGCTCTGGCTCAAAGCCGCCAGGCCTGCTATAATGGGGCGGCCTTAGAACGACGATGGACAATCGACCATGGACGATTGACCATGGATGATATAGTCGCCTTCTCTTCCCAAGTCAGGCGGCGGTTTCCTGACCGCCGCAGCCTTGTGAAGGGTTTTCATCGGTCGCGACACCCATGCCGAAAGCTTCGCCGCGAGCCCTCGGCCTGAGTTGAAGCTGAAGATTCAGCCTAACGTTGAGGTCATCATGGCAGATCGCCCGATTTCACCGCAGAGCCGCCCCGAAGAAGTGGTGGTGGACGCCGCGCTGCGCCCGCGTACCCTGGCTGAGATGGTGGGACAAGACCGGCTGCGCGAGAACCTGAGCATTCTCATCCAGGCGGCGCGCGCGCGAGGCGAAGCACTGGATCACGTTCTGCTGTATGGCCCGCCGGGCCTGGGGAAGACGACCCTGGCGCATGTCCTGAGTGTGGAAATGGGCACCGGGTTGAAGGTTACTGCCGGCCCGGCCATCGAGCGCGCCGGCGACCTGGCAGCCATCCTCACGAACCTGCGGCAGGGTGACATCCTGTTCATCGATGAGGTCCACCGGCTGGGCCGCGCCGTTGAGGAGGTGCTCTACCCGGCGATGGAGGATTTCGCGCTGGACATCGTCATCGGCAAAGGGCCCAGCGCGCGCAACATCCGCCTGAAGCTGCCGCGCTTCACCCTGATCGGCGCGACGACACGGCTGGCGTTGATGACTGCGCCGTTGCGCGCCCGCTTCGGCGCGGTCTATCGCTTCGACTTTTACGACGTCGAAGCGATGCAGAAGATCGTCAAACGTGCGGCGGGGCTGTTGCAGGCGCCCATTACGCCCGATGGCGTCGCGGAGATCGCCCGCCGCGGGCGGGGCACGCCACGCGTGGCGCTGCGTCTCCTGCGTCGCGTACGCGACTACGCCCAGGTGCGCTCGGATGGCACCATCACCGTGCAGATGGCCAACGAGGCGCTGGCGCTCCTGGACGTGGACGAGCTGGGGTTGGACGCGTTGGATCGCGCGGTGCTTGGCCGTATCATCCGCGATTTTCGCGGGGGGCCTGTGGGGCTGGAAACCATCGCCGCATCGCTATCGGAGGAGCCGGACACGATCATGGACGTGGTCGAGCCTTATCTGCTTCAGCTCGGGTTTCTCGAACGCACCCCGCGCGGGCGTACGGCCACGCGCAAGGCCTACGAGCACATCGGCGAGCCATATCCCGAGGCGGCAGAGCAGCCGGGCTTGTTCAACTGACGACCGTGAAAACCAGTAACTTCGACTATGATCTTCCTCCTGAATTGATCGCCCAGACGCCGATCGAGCCGCGCGCTGCATCCCGTCTGATGGTGCTGGGTCGGCGGACCGGCGAGATCACCCATCGCATTTTCCGCGATATCCTCGACTACTTGCGGCCTGGGGATCTGCTGGTCGGCAACGATAGCCGCGTGATCCCGGCGCGACTGCACGGCGTCAAGCCGACGGGCGGGGCGGTAGAGATTTTCCTGCTGCGGCCGTACCTGACCCCCCAATCCTCCTTTTCCCCCTTCCCTGTGAGGGAAGGGGGGCAGGGGGTTAGGTCAGAAGGGAAGAGATCAAGGGAAAAGTGGGAATGCCTGGTACGTGGCAAGGGGCTGCGGCCCGGCCTACAGGTGATCGTGCGGCACGATAACGGCGAGCGTGCCATCACTGCGACGATTCTGGCCGAGACAGAAAGCGGCGGCCGGATCGTCGCGTTCGACCCGCCGGCCAAAGAGTGGTTATGGGATGTCGGCGAAGTGCCGCTGCCGCCGTATATTCACGAGCCGCTGGCCGACCCGGAACGCTACCAGACCGTCTATAGCCGGATCGAAGGGTCGGTGGCGTCATCGACCGCGGGTCTGCACTTTACCCCGGAGCTGCTCATCACTTTGCGGGAGAAAGGTGTGAGGCTGGCGTTCGTCACCCTGCACATCGGGCTGGACACCTTCCGACCGGTCCAGACAGAGGAGATCGAGCAGCACCAGATTCACCGCGAGTGGGCCGAGCTGAGCGTCGAGACCGCGCGCGCGGTCAATGAGGCCAGGCTATCCGGTGGCCGCGTGATCGCGGTGGGAACGACCGTGGTGCGCACGCTGGAGAGCGCGGCCAAAATCGCCCTGGGCTACCGTCCGAGCGATGACGTTCCCCAGGATGCTGCCTGCGGCTGGCAGCGCGTAGCGGCGTTCACCGGGGAAACCGACCTGTTCATCCGCCCCGGCCACGTCTTCCGCGCCGTGGATGTCATGGTCACCAACTTCCATCTGCCCAGATCCACGCTGTTGATGCTGGTCAGCGCGTTCGCAGGGAAGGAACTGATCGATCGGGCTTACGCCGAGGCGATCCGGGAGCGGTATCGGTTCTACAGTTTTGGAGATGCGATGCTGATGCTGTGATTTGGGAGCGGGTCAGTACACTGCCAGGCCGAGTAGGACGAGAAGGACTCGGATTGGCAGGATTGGCGGATTAGTTTCCGTGTCGGCGTTCGAGATTGATGATGCGCACGATGATCAGAATACGGATCGGCAGGATAAACGGATTTATTTTTCATGTCCGCAAGACGATCGGTTTGAGCGATTCGTCATAGAAGTTGGCCAGGATGCCCAAGGGTATCTTCTCTAAACGCATCCAATCCTTGAGGTTGTTCAGGCGGATGTCGTTGATGTCCATGATGGCGACCGGGAAGACGACAATGTTTTCCACACGTAGATGCTGGAATTTGATGGTACCGATGGTAACACCGCGATAGATGACCTGAAGGTCGTGTCCGGCTTCTACGGCCAGGCCGCGCAGCCACAGTTCATGGAAACAGGCGTTGGCATAGATGCGTTGGATAAAGCCTGGGCCAAGGATGTTGTGTACTTCGTACAGCCCACCGATGATTTCGTATGTCAGTTCGGGGCGCAGGTAATCGGCCGGCGGCTCGGTCATTGCCTGTTGTATGGTTTGTTCACTGTTCTGTGGCTGACGTTCGATGAAGTACAGCCGTTTGAAATCGGGCTCAGAACAGCCGAAGTTGCACAGAAGTCCGACTTGTTTGCCTATGACTTTGAGATAGGAGATGGCCTGGGCCTTATGCAGGCGAGTCAGCGCAGGCGCGACTTTCAACTCCACGACAACTTCGCCCGCGGGGAAGATGTCCAGATGTTGTTCACCGACCTTGCGGTCCTTGTAGATCACTTCATATACAGGCTGGCGTTGGTACGGGATGCCCAGCTTGCACAGGTCATGAGCCATCGCCGCTTCGTAGATGAATTCCGGGTAGGTGTGACTGGTGTTGTTGTAGACGTCGTAGTAGACGCCGATGATGATGCTGGTCAGGTCCTTATGGAGCAGGTCTGTCATGGAATCTCCTGATGACAGCGGATGGGCAGGATGACCGGATCAACAGAAGGTATCCGTCAATCCTGCCCATCCGTTGTCCTGTGCTGGGCAGTGAGATGACCACTGCCCGATCTCGACCAACTACAACAGAATAGGGCATCCATCAATCCTGCCCATCCGTTGTCCTATGCCAGGCAGCAAGATGACCGCTGCCCGATCTCGACCAGCTACATTAGAATAGGGTATCCGTCAATCCTGCCCATCTGTTGTCCTACACCGCCTCGCCAAGCTTAACTGCCTCAAACACCCGCATTCGTCCCAACAACACCCCCAGCGCCAACACGGCGGCCGCGAACATGACGCCGAACACGGCGTAGACCCCGCTCAGTTCACCCCAGGCGATCCGCACCACGAAAGGCGGCGTCTGTGGGCCGACTTGCAGGAACGGGATGAACAACCGGCTGGCCAGGATCCCCAGGGCCGTGCCCGCGGCCGCGCCGGAAAGCACGATGAGCGCCTGCTCGATGGCCAAGAAGGCCGCCATCTGCCCTGCGCCAAGCCCAATGGCGCGCAGCGTGCCCAGCTCGATGAACCGCCGCCGAAACGAGGTCACCGCGAAGAGCAGGAAGCCCAGCACCGTCAAGCCTGCGGCGGCCACGAAGCCTGCCGAGAGGATACCCAGCACCCCCTGACGGGCCGGCAGTCCTTGCTCGGCGGCGATCAGGCCGCGGGCATCCTGCGCGGTCACCACCTGCACCCCCAGGCCGCGCACGCCATCGACCACCTGCGCGGGATCGGCATCCGGTGTCAGGCTCAACCACACGTCGTAGGGGAACAAACCACCCAACTGCTCGAAGATGTAGTCCAGGTTGGCGACAAAGGCCGGCCCGTCCTCCGGATAAGTCGTCGGAAAAAGATCCAGCGCGCCGGCGATCGTAAACTCCGCATCAGCAATCTGGTCAGCAATTTGCACGGACAGCCGCACGCGATCGCCGACACCCAGGCTGTGGCGGGTCAGAAATGAACGGCTGGCGAGCAAACGATCGGGCGCCAATGCCAGGGCGTTCATCAGCGCGCCCAGTGATTCACCTCCTGCGAATTCATCGCGAAAGTAGGCGACCTGGGCGAAATCGACCCGATCTACGCCGAGCAGCCAGGCGGCCTCATTGCGATCGCCCAGGCGCGCCGTCGCGTTGAAATTACCCACGCGCGCCGCGGCCCGCACCCCAGGCACCAGCAAGTGCTCCGACACAGGCAGGAACAGCCATTGCGCATCGGCCTCGCTCGCCGGTACGGCAGGAGCCTGGCCGGGTAACCCGGGTGTGGTCGATTCTGCGGTGCTTTCGCCCAACTCGGCCAGGCGCAGATCGGCGCCGACCCGGTAATAGGCCTGGTCGGTCAGGTGGGTGTCCAGCGTCAACGCCATAGACGCAGTAAAGGTCGCCAGACTCAGGGTCAGGATCAACAGCGCCAGCGGGCCGGTGTAATGGGCCGGGGCGCGAGCCAGATGGCGCAGCGCCAATAACGGCACGACCCCTGGCAGACGTTCGGCCAGCCACGCCAACCCGCCCATCACCAGGGGATAAAACCGCACACAAAGCAGCGCCAGGTCGAAGCAGAACAGCGCAGGCGTCAGAAACAGGAGGGGGTTGCCGAACGGGTCGGCGCCGGCCCCCAGGCCAGGCAAGGCCAGTGCGCCCTGGCGGCGCAACATGTAGTAACCGTACAGCGGCACGAGCAGCAGAGCCACGTCCAGGAAGTAGCGTTGCCAGAACGGCGGACGCAAGGTGCGAGCCTGCTCGCGCTTGTAGCTGATGATGGTATGGCGTGCGGACACCAGCGCCGGCATCAAACTGGCCACGATGCCGGCAAACACTGCGCCTGCAGCGAAGTAAAGGCCGGCCGGCGTGAGGCGCACCGGCAACAGCGATCGGACCGCCGGCAGGCTAAAATCGAGGAATGTCCGGATATCGCCCAGCAATTGCGCCAGACCGCGCCCCAACAACAGTCCCAGGAAGCCTGCCGGCAGACCCATCAGCAGGCGCTCAATCACATAGATCGTCAACACCTGGCCGGTCGAGGCGCCGCGGCTACGCAGGATGGCGATCTCGCCTTGTTGGCGGCGCACCACCATACCGCCGGTCAGGCCAATGAAATAAAGCACCAGACCCAACAGCGGCAGGCTGAAGATCGTCAGTTGGAGGGTCAAGGTTTGGCTGGCCTGGCGGTAGGCTCGCAGTGCGTCCACGGGCGAGGCATCCAGCCCGGTGTTGGGCAACAAGGCCGCCAGGCGGGCTTGCACTGCGGTCAGGCGTTCCAGGAAGCGCCCGATATCCCCCGCGGCCAGGCTCCGGCCGTCGAAGATCAGATACCAGGCTGCCTGACCTACCGCGCCGGTGAGCGCCGGGGCCAGGCGGTCGCGGAAGGTTGCTTCCGGGACCAGCAGCACCTGGTCGAACGCCTTGGGTTCGTAAAACCAGAACGGATCGGTCGTATCTTTGGCCTGCCACACCCCCGCCACGCGTACCGGCACCTGCGTCGTGTTGTCTTTGGCAAAGAGCACGTAGCGCTCGCCGACCTGCACTCCCAGTTCCTCGGCCAACGCCCGGCTGACCAGCACGTCGATGACGGCAGCGTCAGTCGCGGCCGGAGCCGGGAATTGTCCCTCGATGACATCGACGCGGTCCTCCAGGCCGCTGATGAACCCGATGCTGGTCCAGGCCAACAGTTGGCGGCGGTCGTAGGTGTTGGTAGTGTCGCCCTGATCGGCAAACAGGCCGAAATTGTCGGTACGCACGTGGCGGGTGGCAGCAGTCAATGGCAGACCAAGCGCGGCCGGCGCTCGCTCCACCAGGTACGCGTCGGCCGGCCGGTAAGCGTCCCACGCCACTGTGCCATGCCAGGCGCCGACATAGCGGAACAGGAAGGCGAAAGGCGGCCGGCCATCGCCCCTGGCCGCCAGTTCACCCTGCAACACGCGGGTCTGGGCCGCGCCGGCATAGAGCGGGATACTGGCACTGAGCGCCACGGCCGCGAGCAGGCCAACCAGCAGGCACGCCATCAACACACGCTGGCTCCACAACCGCCGCAGCGCGATGCGCAGAAGAGAGATGAGGTTTAGCATGGTTGTTGCGTATTGCGTACTGCGTGGTGCGTGGTGCGTATTATGCAACCGACGATTCGGCACTCACCGGTTCGCGCTGATTCGCCGTTCGCTCATTCCCCCACCACAATCTGCCCCTCAGCCGCGCCGCTGACGATCTCCACCCGGTCTTTGCCCTCGATGCCCAGCGTCACGTCCACGCGGCGTTGGCGCGCCCCCTCCTGCACCAGGACGAACTTGCGACCACTGAAGGTGCGGATCGCCGCGGGCGGCAACCACAACGCGTCGGCCTTGCGCTCCAGCACGACGACCGTCTTGACCAGGTCGCCCATAGCCAGCGTCTGCCCACGGGGCAAGCCGGCGAAATCGGCCCGGATGCGGGTGGATTTGTCGGCCTCGGCCAGCGCCTGCACGCCGCCCCCGGTTCCGTATGGATAGGGAAGCTGCCGGATCGTCCCGGTCAACACCTGCCCCGGATAGTTGGCCGGCGCCAACGTCACGGCCAGCCCTTCGGTCAGCTCCCGCATCTGCTCGGCCGATAGCTCGGCGCTCACTTCAAGCTGCATCGGGTCGGCGACGACGATGACCGGCTTGTACGCCTCCACGGCCTGGCCCGCGGTCACGTTGACTGCCAACACCTGACCTGCGAAGGGCGCTATGATCTGCGTGTCGGTGATTTGAGCTCGCAGGTCGAGCAGGGCCAGTTCGGCCTGGCGCACATCTTGGGCCGGCCGCGGATCGGCCGCGGCCAGGTGGTCCACCTCGAGCTGCGCCAGGCGAACGCGCGCCTCTTGGGCCTGGATGTCGAAGGCGCGTTGGTTTGCGCTCTGGACAGCCTGATCGTAGGCCGCTTTGGCCCTGGTGTGCGCCAGAGTGGCATCCTGCAACGCCTGCGCTTCGTAACGCCTGCCGATGTCAGGCTCGTGCGCCACAGCATCGTATGCGCTCTGAGCGCGCTGCAAAGAGACGGTGGCACTTTCCAGCTCGGCGCGGGCCACGGCCACATCCAGGTCGCTTTGATAGCTCTGCAGTTTGCGCAGCGCGATCTGCTCCTGTTCCAGGCTCAGGCGGGCGCGGGCCAGGTTGTAGTCGCGTTCAGCCTGGGCGTTGGCCTGCCCGGTCTGTGCGCGCTCCAGCGCCAGCTCAGCCTGGGCTACCTGGCGCTGGAGTGCTGAAACGTCCAGCTCGACCAACACCGCGCCAGGCTGCACCGTGTCGCCGCGCGCAACATTGACGTTCAGCACGCGACCGTTCGCACGGAAGAAGAGCCGCGCTTCGTTCACCGGCGCCACGCGGCCGGTGAACTCCAACGTTCGCGCCACCTCGCCGCGCTGGACGGTGTAGATAGGCTTCTCTGCCACGATGGGCGTAGGGAGCGGAGTAGGGGTGGCGGCACTCTTATCCGCCGGTGTCGCGCCGCGGCAGGCGGTTAGGGCGAGGAGGAGCAGGGAAAGTAGAAGGCTGCGCGCACAGGTTCGTTTCATGGTGACAGGTTTCCAGGAATGACGCATATCGGCCCGCCCACGCGACCAATGTCAACCCATTGTATCATCAGAGTGTGTAAGGCACGAATCGTGATCGGCGGATGAGATCGCCGGTGGCGCATACGGTAATGGGGTTACGGCGCATCCAGGAGCGTTTTAATCTGCGGATCATCCTCGAAGGTTTCATCCAAGATCGTGATCTCGTTGTGATAATTACGTAGTTGGCCCAGAGTATTGACAGTAATGGAAAGCTTGCCCACATACTTGCCTTGATCGCCAGGTTGGACGATCAACGTACCGTTGATGACGGTAGGCTGCTGCGTAACCTGCTCCTCCCCGGCAACAACCAGCACATGAATGCCGGTGACCTGTTCAGCCAGTTGGCGCGCCTCTGCGCTGGGCATATGGGCCAAAACGACGATGACTTGCGCTTGTTGCGTGATCTGGGGCAGGACGCGTTGCAACGCGGCGGCCGGCGCTTCTGCTGCCAGGTCTGCTGTATCATTGAATTCCGATGCCACCACACCGATGAGCGCCGCTTTGAGTTGCCCGACTGACTTGAGCGTGTAGGCCGCGCAAGGATGTCGTCCTGTGGCCGCATCCACCAGGTTGGCCGACAAGAATGGAAAGGCTGCCTGCTCTTGAACGATTTGGAGGTCACTGAGACCCCGGCGCAACTCGTCGCGGCCCACGTTCAGGGCGTCATAGCCCATCAGTCCCATTGCTGTGATCAGGGTGCGCGTATCATGCCCACCATCTGCAGATGGTGGGCCAAAGGCACCGCCTGCATCTACCAGAAGCGCATCAGGTTGTTCCTGGCGGATTGCCTGTACGTAGCTGGCCCGCCGGGCCAGTCCCCCGACCGGGGCGCGCCCATTTCAGGTAGGACAGAGAGTAAGATAACCCTGTCCATCACCGGTATAGAGCAAGGTGATGGTTTCTTGTCGGGCTGGGAGCAATGGCAAGCGCCAGAACCAGCTGGCGGCCGCTGTAGTCACCAGAACCAGGCCGGCCAGGAAGATAAACCAGCGTTTCATCTCGGCTGCTCGACGGCGATTGCGAGCCAGTATTCGAAGCAGGAGACCAGGGACGCGAGGTCTGCGGACTGCGTCAGCGGATGCAATCTGACCACCAACCGGTTGCCCGCCAGGTAATCAACGCCACAACTGAGGGTGTGACGCGCCGTGTGCGCCGCCCACAGGACCTCGGACAGATGATAGCGCCGGGTATCTACGAACAGAAGTGCCCGCCCCAGATCCTCCTCGATCACGGCTCGATTGCCTGCCTGGGTAGGGGTGGACGCGGTCTCGAACTCTGGTGCGGTGATATTCACGTGCTCACCGGCCGCGCCGGCGTGCTGCGCTGCGACCGGCTGCTGGCCCAAGCTGGCGGCAAAGTCGGCCAGCGTCTGCTGGCTTTGCGTGGTGATGGACAGCGCGGTCTGTGCCAGGTAGTTACGGATGGGCGCAGCTGCCTCGAATGCATGCTCATTGACGCTGGCCGCGATGAGCGCCTGATTGAAGGTGCGTTCCGCTTCTGTGCTATCGAGATTTACTCCAGTGGGAAGCAAAGTAACCATTGCCTTCTCATCAGCAAGCGAACTGATGTGACCATCAATGCGGTCGCTGAGTACATAGAGCGCATTTTTGATGATATGGAGCGAGAAGACTCGTAGATCGATCGTCATTTCCTGGGCTTCCATAAATCACCTCTTTGTTACCAACGTAACCAGATGATGATCGCTTCGACGATGGGCCCTTGCCCGAGCAGCGTCAGGATCACCCCAAGCAGGATCAGCGGCGCGAAGGGCATGGTGGTTTGGACCTTCACCTTAGCGCCGAAACTGGCGAACTGGCCGGCCGCGGCCAGGCGGTGCAATTCGCCTACCTGGCTGGCTGATAGGCCTTGTGGCGCCATCTCCATGATGATCTCGGTATTTCTGGGGCGTGCGGCCAGAGCCACGAAGCTGGTAAAGGCAACCTCGTGCGGACGATAGCCACCAGTTGAATCGCGCACGATGATGTGCGCTGGCACGTGGCCCTGGCGTAAATCTTGAACTGCAATTTCGCGCACGAACAGGTGGTCGCCCAGTGAGGAGAGAAAGAACCGAAAGATGAGGAACAACAGTCCAGTGATCGCCAGCAGCGTCAGGTAATTCGGTAGCGCCTTGCCCACCAGAAGCAGTGAGACCAGCGCGAGTGGCGCCAACACGTAAGGTTGCCAGCGTCTCTTTACGAAGCGGTCAAAGAGCGAGTAGAGCATGATAAACAGGAAGACCGATCCGAAGTAGTCGAGGCGTATGGGCAGCCAGCGGTTGACCAAGAGCGCGACGCTGCCAAATGTGACCAGCGACAAGGCGTAGCGCAGTAGGAAGCCTGGCGCCAGGATGCTATGCAATGTCCGCAGCTTTTGTTGTACCGAGGTGCGATAGAGGATCACGGCCGCCATCGCGCAAAAGTAGGGGATAAAGGTGTTGAGGAGAATGACGAAAGGCGTGTAGTTCCAGCGCGACTCGGCCAAGTCGGTAACTTCAAGAATGCTGGTCGCACCTGGAGCCAGAGCCCAGAGTTGGTCAACGTCCACGACTTTGAGCAAGATGCGTTGGGCAAGGCCGTGCCGTACGGCATCTACGATGTGCAACACAATCAGGGCACAGTCTACGTCGGCCAGTCCGCCGACACGCCCACCTTTGCGGTGGATAATATCGCCCAGTGGTGTGCGACGGAGCGGCTGGAACGCTTTCCACAGGCCACCGAGCTGCTGATCGAAGCCGATGGGGGCGGCAGCAATGGCTCCCGCTCGCGAGTCTGGAAACAGCAGCTACAAGAGAAAGTCGCTGACCGATTCGGCCTGACGGTCACGGTGTGTCACTATCCGACTGGCACCTCCAAGTGGAATCCGGTTGAGCACCGGCTGTTCAGCGAAATCAGCAAGACGTGGGCTGGCTGTCCCTTACGCACGTTCGATCTCGCTTTGCACTACATCGGCCAGACCAAAACCCAAACTGGGCTCAAGGTCCAAGCCCATCTAGTTACAGAGCATTACGCTACCGGCGTCAAGGTTTCTGATGAAGAGATGACTGCTCTCAACCTGCAACGACACGACGTTTGTCCGCAGTGGAACTACACAATCCGGCCACGGACAAACTCTAGCCTGAACTGATCCGGGAAGTTATATTTTTGCGAGCCCTAAGGAATTGATCCGCTGCGCTGGCCATGCACTTCTGAAACACTTCGTCCTTTATCAATGCTGCTCCTACGGCCTTTCGACCGGCGCACCTTCCATGATCGCATCGAAGGCTTCGAGAAGATACTCATTCTCGCGGCCAGGCTGAGGCGCCGCGTGCGGCAGACTGATCGCGTAGGCTGCCAAAGTTCCGCCCGGACCATATCAGACTCGCTGTCCACGGGCCTGAAGCTGCCAAATCCCGGTTGAAGCTGGGTGGGATCAGCGAAGAAGGCTTGGCGCACCGACGCGCTGCGAACGGCCAGAGGCTTTTTGCGTCAGGAAGGTGATCCAGTTCCAACACGCCTCACGTTCCTTCGATGCGCTTGAGATCATATAGCCGACGGGATGGCTGAGGTACATAACATCGATATCGCTTGGTGGGGTCACGACGCCGATGCGCAGAGCTGGCGCAGGCGTGCAATGGCTTGCCAGCGCATCACTCCACATCGCTGCCTGTCCACGACCCACCAACCGCAATCGCTGCTCGCTCAGCTTCTGGAAGTTGGCATACTTACCCTTGACGATCTGAAACTCCGGCATGACCTTGGATGAAGAGCGGATCCGCGTAGCCCGGCAACCCCCAAGTGCTCTGCCCACGCTGGAAACGCGCCAGCACACCAGGGTAAAAGTCACTGATCGCGTTGGCAAACCCTGGATCACCCCCCATGAGGGGCGTGAGATTGCCCAGAACCGCGCGTGACGTCCTTCGTGGCTGGTGCCCAGTCGGTGAAAGTGTCAACATGATTAGCGAGAATGCGCAACGCATCGTCCCACTGTCCACCCACTAACTCATCTGCCGAGAGCACCTGCACCTGGTAGGTGAGCTGTGCAGCGTGAAACTCGGCAGCTTGACGCTCGAAATACTCGCGTTCGAAGTCGCGGCAGGCGAAGGTGATGGTGGTTATCGGCTGGCTCGCCACCGGCGCAGGTGCCGCTGTTGTGGCGCGACTTTGACAGGCTATACTCGTAGTGAGCAGGATCAAGATCATCAAACCGTAGTGCAGGTACGATCGCATGGAACAGGTATCCACATGGCTGTTCGTTCATCTCCACGATATCTTGATCAGGCGGATATGCGTATCAATCGCCACAACGGACTCGCATATTGTGACGCTTTACTATCAGTTGTCAGATATGCCGTCTGAAACTCCCGACCCTGCACAAGTCTCAATTCGCGCCTCGCGGCTCAAGCTTCGTCGCATCTCGAGGCAAGCTGTATAGTTTTCGGCTTTCTGCTGCAATTCCTGTAATGTGGCTGCCGCATCAGCACCGTCGATAATGGTCTGCAGCGCTCCTGCAAACCATTCTGGTATGGGCATCAGGTCTGCCTCCAAGCCTCCCGCCAGGCTAACACCTGGCTGCGAATCTCCCGAAACGACACTACGATAAGCTGCCGCGGTCTGCTCCCCTACTCTTGTAGAGTAATCCGCCGACTCTAGTAGGGAACGTCTTGCTGGTACGCCGCTTGCGCTGCCACTGAAGAGTATTGATTGGCCGGTTAGGAATTTCAGCCACTCCCAGCATGTTTGAGCTTCCTTTGTGTCCGCTGAGATGAACCCTGCTTTCAACCCGAAATCAGTCACACTCTGTTTTTCCCGCGGCATAGGTACCATGGCGGTAGTAGGCGAGAAGGTGCTTTCAGGGAGATTCAGTGCAGTAGCAGACCAAAGGGCGACATGCTTACCTTTCAGAAGCCCCAGCCATGCGTCAAAATCTGCCTCTCCTTTGTTCCACGGCGGCATCACCCGGCGCTCACGTGTCAGGGCAACATACCACTGAACAGCCGCCAGCACATCTGGATTGTCAAAGCGAAATGTGATCGGTACGGCGGTCGCGTCAATCAACGGACCGCCTAGTCGCTCGACGAAAGGCGGCGCGTCGGCAAGCAGATAAGGAAGGGGTAGGTAGCTGTATTGCAGCCCCAATTCCTCCCTTTGGGCTAACTCAGTTACTAGCCAGTGAAAGTCGCTGACTGTCCAATCGATAGATGGGTAAACCAATCCTGCTTCGTCAAGGATTTGACGATTGAAATACATCATTCGAGGATACAGAATGATTGGCATTGCTCGAAGCGAGCCATCGATGCGAAGTACCTTCAACGCTATCGGATAGAAGTCGTCTTTCGCCAGGGTCGTATCGGCTTCCCATAACGGGTCCAGTGGCAGCAGCGAAGCAAGGATTTCATCGTTCCAGGTGGTCCAGGG